>OGDD01000234.1_pt1 | contig 56953 bp, 48 predicted proteins | sample 1570301 | NCBI WGS metagenome assembly OGDD01 (sample SAMEA2581971, study PRJEB24529) | metagenome | biome: Human gut stool | place: China | collected 2011 | reverse complement strand
GCATGATAGAGGAAAACCAGCGATACCTAAAGATTGAGCGTGAAGATCAGACAACTTTTGTTGCCTACTTCACGATTAACAATATCGTGGGTGAGCTGGATTTCCCGTCAAGCGAGATATTTTATTACCAGCAACAGCAATTCACGTTCCCTGTTTCCACTTCTATGAATGTGGAAATCGTCACCAACAAAAAGGCTCTGACGACTGTTAGGAACAAAAAGAAAGAATTGAAAGACTTGGATAACCATGCGTGGGAATCCAACAACGAAACGGGAAGTAACGTCATGGACGCTTTGGATTCGGTGAATGAGTTGGAAACCAATCTCGACCAGTCAAAGGAATCCATGTATAAATTATCTTACGTTATCCGTGTAGCTGCGGATTCTTTGGACGAGTTGAAAAGACGCTGTGATGAAGTCAAAGACTTCTATGATGATTTGAACGTCAAGTTAGTGCGTCCTTTTGGGGATATGCTTGGTCTTCATGGTGAATTTATCCCGTCCAGCAAGCGTTACATCAATGATTATATCCAGTATGTTACCAGTGACTTTCTCGCCGGACTTGGCTTCGGTGCGACACAGCAGCTTGGAGAAACGGACGGTATCTATATCGGTTACAATCTCGACACTGGAAAAAATGTGTACTTAAAACCTAGCCTTGCGGCACAGGGCGTAAAAGGTTCGGTAACAAATGCTCTTGCGGCGGCGTTCCTCGGTTCGCTTGGCGGTGGAAAGTCATTCTGTAACAACCTAATTATCTATTATGCGGTGCTGTTTGGAGGGAAAGCGGTCATTGTAGACCCAAAATCAGAGCGTGGCAACTGGCAGGAAACGTTACCCGATATTGCACAGGAAATCAAGATAGTTAATCTCACCAGTGAGGACAAGAACAGAGGACTTCTTGACCCGTATGTGATTATGAAGCGAACAAAGGACGCTGAAAGTCTGGCGATTGATATTTTGACATTCCTTACGGGTATTTCTTCCCGTGATGGTGAGAAGTTCCCTGTATTAAGGCGTGCAATCCGTTCTGTAACACAGAGCAAAAAACGAGGACTACTCCGTGTTATTGATGAATTGAGGAAAGACGGTTCTTCCGTGGCAGGGAGTATCGCAGACCATATCGAGAGCATGACCGATTATGACTTTGCACACCTTTTGTTCTCGGACGGTGATGTGGAGCAATCTATTAGTTTAGACCGACAGTTAAATATCATACAGGTGGCAGACCTTGTACTGCCGGATAAGGATACAAAGTTTGAAGAATACACCACAATGGAGCTGCTTTCTGTGGCAATGCTTATCGTTATCAGTACCTTTGCCCTTGATTTTATCCATTCCGACAGGAGTATTTTCAAGATGGTGGACTTGGACGAAGCGTGGACGTTCCTACAGGTAGCACAGGGGAAAGCACTGTCTAACAAGCTGATTCGTGCCGGACGTTCCATGAACGCTGCTGTTTACTTCGTCACGCAAAACTCTGGTGATGTGGACGACGAAAAGATGAAGAACAATATCGGCTTGAAATTTGCCTTTCGTAGCACGGATATAAAAGAAATCAAGAATACCCTTGAATTTTTCGGTGTGGATAAGGAGGACGAGGGCAACCAGAAAAGACTTAGGGATTTGGAAAACGGGCAATGCCTGTTTCAAGATTTATACGGGCGTGTGGGCGTTATCCAGATTCACCCTGTATTCTCTGACCTGTTCCATGCCTTTGATACCAGACCGCCAGTACAGACAGAAGAAACGAGGTGAAGCCTATGCGTAAGAAAAAGATAATTCGCTGGCTGCTCATTACTCTTGCGGTGATTCTCGGCGTGCTGGTGATTTTATCCATCACAGGCACAGTGGCTTATGCGGCTGGACTGGTAGATAATACGGTGAGCGACAGCAACGCCTACTCTAAATATCCGTTGGAAAACTATCAGCTTGACTTTTACGTTGACAGCTCTTGGGATTGGCTACCGTGGAACTGGCTTGATGGGATTGGGAAAAGTATTCAGTATGGCTTGTACGCTATCACAAACTTTGTCTGGACGGTGAGCCTTTATATCTCCAATGCGACAGGCTATGTGGTACAGGAAGCCTACAAGCTAGACTTTATCTCTGATACCGCAAGCTCTATCGGAAAGAACATTCAAACGCTGGCTGGCGTGACGCAAAACGGATTTTCCAGCGAGGGATTTTATGTGGGATTCTTTTTACTTCTGATTCTGGTAATGGGAATCTATGTGGCATACACAGGACTGTTAAAAAGAGAAACCACAAAAGCTATTCACGCAGTTATCAACTTTCTTGTGGTGTTCCTGTTATCCGCTTCTTTTATTGCCTATGCCCCAAACTATATCAGCAAAATCAATGACTTTTCCGCAGATATAAGCAGCTCGGCATTATCGCTCGGTACAAAAATCGTGCTGCCCGATTCCAATAGCAAAGGAAAAGACAGTGTGGATTTGATAAGGGATAGCCTGTTTTCCATACAAGTGAAACAACCGTGGCTGCTTTTACAGTACGGGGAATCGGATATAGAAACGCTCGGTTCTGACCGTGTAGAAAGCCTGTTATCGGAAAGTCCGGACACAGACGACAGAGAGGACGTTGTGATTGAGGAAATCGAAGATAAGGACAACGACTATTTAAGTGTCACAAAGACTATGACCCGTCTTGGTATGGTGGTGTTCCTGTTTATCTTCAATATCGGTATTACAGCGTTTGTCTTTCTGCTTACCGGCATGATGATTTTCTCGCAGGTGCTATTTATCATTTACGCCATGTTTCTGCCGATAAGTTTCATTTTATCCATGATACCGACTTATGAGGGTATGGCAAAAAAGGCTCTTACAAAGCTGTTCAACACCATTATGATGAGGGCTGGAATCACGCTGATTATCACCACAGCCTTTAGTATCTCAACTATGTTTTACTCTATTTCCTCCGGCTATCCGTTTTTCATGGTGGCATTTCTACAGATAGTCACCTTTGCCGGAATCTATTTTAAATTGGGTGATTTGATGGCAATGTTCAGTCTGCAATCTTCTGATACACAGCAAGTCAGCAGACGAATCATGCGACACCCGTATATGTTCCTTAACCGCAGGGCAAGACGCTTGGAGCGTAAAATCGGAAGAACCGTTGCGGCTGGTGCTGCTGGCGGTGTAGCTGGTGCTGCTGCGGCTTCTGCTTCTACGAAAAAGGCAGACAGTACCAAACAGACAGGTAACACACATACGAGAGCAAATCACAATACTTCTGCTTCTGGTGGAGGTAACGGAAAGCCGCCTGCTCTGTCCGATAAGATGAATCAAAAAGATTCTTCACAATCGACAGTACATAGCAGCTCTACGAACCAGACACAGGAAATGCAATCCACTTCAAAACGTGGAATCGTGGATAAAAAATCGGTATCGCAGCAGCCACAATCAGAAAGACAGAATCCGCAACGTCCGATTGTAGGTAATGAACAGGACAAGCAGGAAACACAGAAACAGGAGCGACAAGGCAACGGATCAGCGACAAAAGGAGCTGCCCCAGTGCATGAGCGACCAGCAACAACGCCTGTTCCTGTAAAATCGGATTCACAGGCGGTAGCTTCAAAGCCAGAGCAGAACGTCAAGGAGCGTCCTGTCACGGTGACAAAGGAGCAACCGCAGTCAAGCAAGATTAAAGAGCCTGTAACAAAATCACAGGAGAATGTGAGAACGCAGGTTGTCAGAGAATCCTGTCCGGCAGATAAGCAGACTTCATCAGCAGTAAATAAACATTCACAAGCTGCCACAGATACCTCAAGACAAACGGTACAACGTCAGAAGCAGACAAAGACGGTTCAGAAAAAGACCACAAATCAATCAACAATGAAGAAATCTACCAGTAAGAAAGGCGGCAAGAAATGAAGTTAAGGCATTTCGATGTGTTCGGTGGGATTTTCACGGTGATTATCTGTCTGCTTCTGTTCCTGTTTATCGTGACCGCAGATGATGAAGAAAGCGGTTCTCCCAGCTTTGATTTTTCTGGACTGAATTTGTCACAAGAAGTCTTGAAACATCAGCCTACGGTAGAAAAATACGCAAAGGAATACGGAATCTCTGACTATGTGAACTATCTGCTTGCGATTATGCAGGTGGAATCCGGCGGCACTGGCACGACAGACGTTATGCAAGCCAGTGAATCACTTGGTCTGCCGCTTAATTCCTTGTCTGTGGAGGATTCCATCAAGCAGGGGTGTAAATACTTCTCGGAGCTTTTGAAATCCGCAGAAGCAAAAGGCTGTGACATCAACACAGTGGTACAGTCCTATAACTATGGCGGCGGCTTCATTGATTATGTTTCCAGTCATGGGAAAAAGTACACCTTTGAGCTGGCGGTCAGCTTCGCAAAGGATAAATCCGGCGGTGTCAAAGTCACCTATAAGAATGAGATTTCCATAAAAGAAAATGGCGGCTGGCGTTACAAGTACGGGAATATGTTCTATGTAAAGTTAGTCAGTCAGTATTTGGCTGTGCCTAGTTTCAGTGACGCAACCGCACAGGCAATCTTCAATGAAGCGTTGAAGTATCAAGGCTGGAAATATGTGTATGGCGGCAGCAATCCCAACACTTCTTTTGACTGTTCGGGATTGGTTCAATGGTGCTATGCGAAAGCTGGTATCAGCTTACCTCGTACCGCACAGGCACAGTATGACGCTACGCAGCACATACCTCTGTCACAGGCAAAGGCTGGTGACTTGGTGTTCTTCCACTCGACCTATAATGCCGGAACCTACGTCACGCACGTCGGGATATACGCAGGAAACAACAGAATGTATCACGCTGGCGACCCTATCGGATATGTAGATTTAACAAGTTCGTACTGGCAGCAACACTTGATTGGTGCCGGACGGGTGAAAACCAAATAAGAAAGGAATGGTGCTATGTTATTTAAGAAAAAGGATAAGGAATCGAAACCTAAAAAAGAGAAAAAAGTGCCTGTGATGAAAGTCGGCACGCATAAGAAAACCGTGATTGCCTTATGGCTGGTACTGATTGCCAGTATCAGCTTCGGGGTGTATAAGAATTTCACCGCCATTGATATGCACACGGTACATGAGAAAGAAGTCATTGAACAGCGTATCATTGATACCAACAAGATAGAGAACTTTGTAAAAGCCTTTGCGAAGTCCTACTATTCTTGGAGCAACACGCAGGAATCCATTGAGAAAAGAACCGCAGCCATCAACAACTATCTAACAAAGAGCTTGCAGGATTTGAATGTCGATACGGTACGACAGGATATACCTACAAGCTCAACAGTCACGGACGTTAAGATTTGGGAAGTTGAAGCAGCTGGAACGGACGACTTTACCGTTGTCTACTCGGTAGATCAGACGGTAACGGAGGGAGAAACCTCTATCGGCTATACTTCCGCTTATATGGTAGTGGTTCATGTAGATGGTGACAGAAACATGGTGATTACACAGAATCCGACCATCAGCAGCATACCGACCAAATCCGGCTATGAACCAAAAGTCAAAGAAGCAGACGGAACGGTGGACGCTGCCACTACGGAAGAAGTGACAGAGTTTTTGGAAACATTCTTCAAGCTGTACCCTACCGCAACAGAAAAAGAGCTTGCCTACTATGTATCGGGGAATGTGCTTGAACCTGTCAACTGTGATTATGTGTTCTCGGAGCTGGTAAATCCTATCTATACACAAGATGGGGAACAGGTGAAAGTGTCCGTATCAGTGAAATACCTCGACCAGAGGACAAAGGCAACACAGATTTCACAGTTTGATTTGATACTGGAAAAAGATAGCAACTGGCAGATTGTAAAATAATGAAGATGGGGAATGGATATTAAGAACCGTTCCCCTTTAATCATTTTCATGCACGCTTAATTTTTTTGCTTATTGTACTACGAAAAAAATGCCATTCTTAATTTGGAAGATTAGTTCCAGAAAAATCAGAAAGAATATTGACATATAAGTGATGCGTGTATATAATGTGTATGAGTAAACATCACACTAAAGGAGGAAAGACATTTGAAGATAGTAATATCTAATACATCTGAAAATCCTCTTTACCAGCAAATCAAAGACCAGATAAAAGACGCTATCTTAAGAGAGGAATTAGTGGAGGGCGACGCTCTTCCGTCTATCCGTTCCTTTGCAAATGATTTAAAAGTCAGCGTCCTAACAATACGGAGGGTATATGATGAATTGGAAAAAGAGGGATTTATTACAAGTCAAGTCGGTATCGGAACTTTTGTTTCTACAAGTAATATTGAATTATTAAGGGAGTCCAAACGGCGACTTGTAGAGAAAAAAATGCTTGATATGATACAGACAGCTAAATCACTAAATATCAGCAAAGAGGAATTAAATGCCATGATGGATATTCTATATGAGGAGGGAAACTGAATGAACAATATTTTAGAAGTATCTGGAATCAATAAAAATTACGATGATTTTTCCTTGAAGGACATTTCATTCTATTTACCAGAGGGATGTATCACTGGATTTGTGGGAATCAACGGGGCAGGTAAGACAACCACTCTACGAAGTATTTTAGGGCTTACCAACAATGTGTCGGGGAAAATAAATTTTTTTGGTATGGACATAAAGGGAAATGAAAGCGAAATAAAAGACCGTATCGGTATAGTGCTTGATGATGGTTGTTTTTATGATGAATTAACCATTTCAGAAATGAAAAGCGTCATAGCACCTGCTTACAAAAACTGGTGTGAACAAGATTTTATTGATTACTTAGAACGATTCGAGCTTAACCCAAAGCAAAAAATCAATACACTGTCGAAAGGTATGCGTATGAAATATGCTTTGGCATTGGCTCTTTCCCATAAAGCGGAGCTGCTTATTATGGACGAACCGACAAGCGGACTTGACCCACTGGTACGAAGCCAACTTTTGGATATATTAAAAGATTATATGAACAAAGATGGGAAAGGTGTATTTTTTTCTACGCATATTACTTCTGATTTAGATAAAATTGCAGACATGCTGATTATGATTGATAGTGGGCAGATTGTTTTTCAAGAAGAAAAAGACCAGTTGCTTGACAGCTATCGAATTATAAAAGGAAGTGCAGAGAAACTGAATTCAGATACACGAAAGATGTTTCTTTGCACAGAAGAAAGTGCATTTAATTTTACGGGAATTACAAAACAGGCTTCTGTTGTTATGGAATGTATGCAGGATGTTCTTATAGAACGACCAACGATTGAAGACATTATGCTTGCGAATGTGGAAAGGAGAAAAAAGAATGTTATTTAGCTTAGTAAAAAAAGATTTTCTAATTGTAAAGAAATATGTGGGTATTATGCTTATTGTATCCTTTTTAATTCCGCCTATTATGCTTTGGCGTACACCTGAAGCGGCTGGAGCTATGGGTTTCACACTTACTATTATTTTCAGTATTTTCATGTTGACACAATATGTTTCCTTAAAGGAACATCAATATCCGAAAGCAACTACTCTGCTTTGTGCAACGCCATATCCCCGTAGGCTGATTGTGCTTTCAAAATATTTATTTTGTCTGGTTATTTATGCGGTATGCTGTTTGATTTTTGGAATTGACACACTTATTTTTCCAAAACTGGGAACGTTTGATATTAGGATGGCGGTTATCATTTTTTTTATGGTCACTGCATTTTTATCTGTTTATTTTCCTGCTTTATATAAACTGGGATATGAAAAAACAAAATTTGTCTTTGTCTTAGTTATTATGGCATCCCCTATTTTGTTTGCAGCTCTGTTTAAACCAGAAAATAAGATAAAGTTTGATTTCTTAAATACTGTTTCCACAACAATGCTCATTGTTTTTGGTATTATAATTAGTCTTGTCATTTTTTCAATATCCGCTATTCTGTCAATTAAGTTTTTTGAAAAGAGCGATTTGGCATAGGAGGTATCGTATGGAACATGATGTAATTATTTTGTATTTGATAGCAGGAGTATCGTTTACTTTCGCCTTGTTTAATTGTATTTTGTTTGCCTTGAAACATGGAAAGACAATGAAAACAGATGGAACGATTGTTTCAATAAAGTCTACAAATCCGACAAACGAAAAATGGCGTAATGCGAAACTGGCAGAGGTTTCCTATCTGGTAAATGGCAAGCGAATTGTGTCAAAAAATCGCATACAGGTTTCTCTTGCCTCCGATATAGGAACGCATATTCCCATCCGATATGACCGAAACCAGCCAGACAAAATATACAGTTATTCAGTAAAACGAATTATTATAGGATTTTTAATTGGTGTAGGCAGCATACTTATAGCTGTGTTTATGCAAATTCATTAGAGAAAGGGGATATAGGATATGCCACGTTTCCCAGAATGGTTTATAGTCATTTGTGTGTTGTTCCCCATTGCCAATTTGATTTATAAGGCATGGAAAAACAGAAAGAAATAGCAAAGTGGAGGTAATGATGAAAAAAACGGAATGGATACGCTGCCCTGTTTGTGGTAACAAAACCCGTGACAGAATTAGAGAAGATACGGTTTTAAAAAATTATCCACTCTATTGTCCGAAATGTAAACAGGAAGCCTTAATAGAAGCCAAAAATCTACAAATAATAGTAATCAAAGAGCCAGACGCACAGACGCAGAGCCGATAACACCGAGAATAGTTTTATCTTGGGTTATCGGCTTATTTTATTTAGGGTTAAAAAGTGGAGGATTACTCGTCCTCCACTTCCTTAGACTTGATGATTCCGTCAGCAACACTTTCCATGATAACTAAATCCTTATCAGAAAGGCTATCAAGCTGCTTTTCCAACTGTCGTCTTCTGGTGCTTTTATCCAGATCAGACGCAGGCAGGAAAAACTCATCAACCGAAATATTAAGTAATGATACAAGGTCATAGAACACCTGTAAACTTGGGTGCTGCCCTTTGTTCTCAATATTTGTCAGATAACGTGGGTCAATCTCAATCATTGCTCCCACTTGCTCACGGGTTAAGTTTTGTTTTTTGCGAGCTGCTTTGATTGTAAGACCAAAGGCTCTAAAATCGTATTTATCTTCCTTTTTACGCATATATAATCACCTCACTATATTCTACAGTTCCTGTTGATTTTCTAACAGGTATAGAAAAACGTATAGTATGGTTTATTAGTTCCTGTTATGCGTATCAAAAGAAGAAAATTACTGTTAAGCGGTAAATAAAAAAAACCGTTATTAACAGTATCATTTTTGCGTGTCAAAAAATATCTTTACTTAAATGGCGGTTTGGAAAGCCGCCTTTTTCTTTTTCCAACAATGAAAAATAGCATATTGGTTTGGTTTAGCGGCTCTGGGAGGTAGCCGCATTGAAAAACCTGTGTAATCGACAATCTTCAACATATCTGTTATTGTCAAAAAAATATTAGCTTTCAAAGCGGCGCAATATACTCTTGAATATGGTTTTTCACATTACATAGCAGGAATAATTTTAAAAGCACAAGAACAGCATTTCTTTTATGCTCTTGTGCTTTTTTTGCTGCCTAAAAAATTTTTCAAAATCTTTTCTGAAAGCGCAACAAATAGCTGCTGCGTGGGTAGCTACTGTGCGGAAAGGGGGATAGAGGGAAAACAACCTCATCTACTCTCACGCAGAAAGGAGGTGAATCAGCATGAAGTCATCTTCTTTCCAACAGGCTATTCAAGCACAGTTTGATTGCCTTACAAAGAAAGTCATAAAAAGAGCAGCAATGAAGTATAACCGTGATATTTCAAGACGCTTGAAACATGAAGTTCCATTCTCTGAAATTTCAGATTTGGAATTGAACAAAGCAGGCGTTTATGACAGATATTCCAGCGATTATACAGCGTTTAATGTTCTTGGCATGGAAGTACAAGTATCGGACGACCAGTTAAGCAAAGCGCTCAAATGTTTACCAGAGAGAAAACGCAATATCATTTTGTTGTCCTACTTTATGGATATGTCTGACGCAGAAATCGGAGAGCTTATGAACGTGGTACGCACCACTGTATACCGTCACAGGACAAGCACTCTGGAAGAATTACGAAAAATGATGGAGGAGGAATAGCATGGATAAAGACCAAAAACATATACCGTTTGCTGTGATTGTGGCGGCTACCAATGGTGATGAAGCTGCAATACAGGAAATTTTAGATTTCTATGACGGATACATATCAAAGTTGAGCTTACGCAAATTGTATGACGAATACGGTAATGTCTACATGGTGGTGGATTCTGAATTAAAAGGCAGAATACAGGCGGCGGTCATGGATATGATTGCAAACTTTGAGATTGTCGTAATCTAATCATTCTGACGGGCGGAGCATTTCCCCTTTCCTCTGCTCCGCTTGTCAATCTATGAAAGTCCATTAGCTAGGTAGTGGATTTTCATAGACTGGCAAATACAGTCGGGAGTTCTTTGACAACTGAATACAATAATCAAATACGTTTGATATGCAGTGAGCCGACAGACTGGAACGCTATGACCCGCGAAAGGAGGGAAAACAGGTGAGCGACCACGCCAGTGATCTGTGAACAACTGTTGGAAAGGTTGTTGCCATGACCTGTATATCAGAATAATGATACACCCGTATGACACGGTTCGCCCATCAGAATGGGAAAGGTGAAAGTCCTGTGGAGCTTGCCAGAGCCATTTGATTATTGAGAAAAAGCAGCGCAGGCAGGTATATTGGATAAGCCTGTTTGCGTATGTTGAGAATAGATAGCTGAAACAAGGAGGGCGATAAAGTTTGGAAAAGAAAGAACCAATCCAATATACAGTGGAAAGAGAATTTTTGTCAAAATTTACCATAGAGGAATTGCTTGTCCGTATCATCAAATCTCACCTTAATAATAAGGCTCAAAATGGGTAGTCTGGTAATGGTAAATCCACAGAAAACGGCTGTTTTTTGCGGTAAAGCGTGGTATAATCTTATTATAGATAGGGCGACAGTTGAATGGGTGGATATATGAAACTTCAAAAGGTATTGAACTTATTCAATGTTGCAATTTATATCAGATTATCAAGAGAAGATGGTGATAAGGAAGAAAGCGATAGTGTAGGAAATCAGAGAAAACTCTTAACAGAGTATGTTGCGAAAAAAGATGATTTTATTTTGTACGACGTATACGTTGATGATGGTTATTCGGGAACAAATTTCAACCGACCTAGTTTCCAAAGAATGATTGCGGATATTGAAGATGGAAAGGTAAACTGCGTTGTTGTAAAGGATTTATCAAGATTCGGGCGTGATTACATTGATACTGGAAGATACTTAGAGCGATATTTCCCAGAATTGGGAGTGCGTTTTATCTCTGTAACAGACAGTATTGACAGTATGAAACAGGCATATGATATGCTGCTCCCAATCAAGAATATTTTCAATGAGCAGTATGCAAGAGATATTTCCAAAAAAATACAGGCAACTGTAAAATCAAAACAAAAAGCTGGTGAGTTTATAGGGGCGTTTACAAGTTATGGCTATAAGAAATCCCCTGTTGATAAAAACAAATTAGTAATTGATGATTACGCTGCTGATGTTGTCCGTAGAATCTTTTCCTTATATATACAGGGATATGGAAAACAGAGAATCGCAAAACTGCTGAACGCAGAGGGTATTTTGTGCCCGGCAGAATATAAAAAGGTCAATGGTGAGAATTACAAGAACTGTAACCGTCTGGAAAGCACAACGTACTGGTCGTATTCCACAATCAACAGTATTCTCCACAGGGAAATGTATGTGGGGAACATGGTACAGGGAACAAAGCACCAGCGCATGAGAAGCAAGCAGAAGAAAATGCCAAAAGAAGAATGGATAATCGTTGAAAATACCCATGAGCCAATTATAGATAAAGCAACATGGGAAAAGGCTCAATCTCTTTTACAGAAAAGGACAAGGGAGTTGGATTTGGAAACGAATAAAAATATCTTCGCTGGTTTTGTGAAATGCGGTGATTGTGGCAGGGCAATGACAAAAAATATGTGGCGTCGTGCAGATGGAAGTAAAACATACAGTCTTTATTGTGGAACATATAAGAGAAACGGGAAACAGTATTGTACGCCCCATACGCTTCCTATGGCAGTGTTGGAAGATATTGTACTGGGTGATTTAAAAGCAATCGTTGACAGCGTAGACAACTTAAAAGAGTTAGTACAATCGCAGAGCTTCACAGCTTCAAAAGTTAAAAGGATTGCAGATACGGAACTTAGTAAAATCAAAGCAGAATTGGAACGTGTGAAAAGACTTAAAAAATCCATATATGAAGATTACAGAGAAGAATTGATTTCCAAAGAAGAATTTCTTTCTTACCGAGAGGATTATCTAAAAAAAGAAGAACTTTACTCCAAACAGATTGAAGCGCTGGAAGAAAAGAAGAAAGACAATGTGACAGAAGATGTTTTTGAAACGCCTTGGCTTAAAAGGCTTTTGGAATTAAAAGACATTGAAACACTGGATAGAGACATTGTGGTGGAAATGATAAGCGAAATAAAAGTCTATGAAAACCGCAAAATCAAAATCACTTATAACTTCGGAAATGAACTGGAACATTTATTTTCCAGTGTGTACAGTGTGGAATCGGAGGGAAAGGCTATCTAATCTCACACATTTCTAAATCCCCTAATCAGTCTGGGGGAAATACATATAGCATTTGCGCAATTAACACCCTGCACATGGTGGTGATGATCCGGGAAAAATCGGCATCAATGACGCGTTGGAAAAAGACATCAATCTTCAGATTGCATTAAAACTGCAAAAAATATTAGAACAAAATAACATCAAAGTTGTGATGACACGAAACACAGATGCCGGACTGTATTCCGATGGCGCAACCAATAAAAAAGCGGAGGATATGCAGAAACGCTGTAAAATTATCGAGGATTCCAATGCCCTTTTTACGGTAAGTATTCATCAGAACAGTTACACTTCACCTGAAATTCAGGGAGCACAGGTCTTTTATTATGGACAGTCAGAAAATGGGAAAAAACTTGCCGAGATTTTGCAGACAGCTCTGATCGAACAGGTCGATCCCGACAACCACCGTGCTGCCAAGGCAAACGAAAGCTATTATCTTCTAAAAAAAACACCCACACCTACGGTCATCGTAGAATGTGGGTTTTTAAGCAATCCAATAGAGGCGGAACTGCTTTTGCAGGATGACTATCAGGATCAATTAGTCAACGCTATTTACACCGGCATTAAAACTTATCTTGGAGACGAACTCCCGCAAAACGAATCATCGTAATTATTCAAATTCACGGATTGTTTTTAAAAATGCCTCTGCAATATGGTATAAACGGGCAGTCTGCACTTTGTATACAGAATCCTCTTTTTTTCCCTCTGTGGACTGTCCCTCTTTATCCACAGCTTCTTTCGTAGAAGCTGCCGAATCATTCACAAACGTTACATTTCCACTCTTTCCCGATGCGACACCGGAAAAATGATTTAAATCGAGGTTTTTTTCTATTGCAAATCTGAGGTCTACCTGCTCTCCGTCACTCTCCTGAATGGCAGATGCCAGAAATCCCATCTGATCTGCCAGAAGATCTCTTGTCTCCTGTTTATCGGTCACAACCAGACCGCTGATTCCTTCCTCTTTCGCCTGAAATGTCGCTGCGATCTTACCAGACATTTCGCTTTCTAACATAATGTCCACAATACCTTTTGTCTCTACTCCACGGACAATCTTCAGGGAAACATTGGTCACTTTATCCCCCACCAGAACCGGAATGGAATACTGCTCTTTTTTCGCCAAAGTCTGATTAATGGAAAGTTTTGCCTGCATAAGACGCATCTCGCGCACATCAATGCTGGTCACTTCATCGCTGGAGATCATCGTCTTCATCACGTTCTCCGCAACTTTTCCCAATGTCTCCTGAACCTCTGCCAATGCTTTGGGCTCCGAAACTGCCTCTCCAAAATCCTCGATAATGCTTTCCTTGATCGCTTCGATATCTTCTGCTGTGATTTTTTTCTCACGATCCGGATTCGTACTCTCTTCCCCGAAGATCTGTCGGAACAGTTGATTACGGTTCGCCATCATCGACTGGATAGCATTGACATTCATTGCGCTGTTTGGCAGATCAAACTGCTCTAACATCCGGTAAATCTCATCCGGAGCAGCCGCTGCTTCCTGCACCATCCGCATCTGTTCCTGAAGATATTCCCGCTCGGCTGCTGCGTCTGTGTCGACAGTTTCCGCAAGTGCATGCGCAAATTCCTCCGGAGTCATATTCTGCCAGTCCGGATGCTGATCAAATACCTGCTGCAATCTGCCCGGTGTCAAAAGATCAGCTGCGTCCTTCATACAGTTTGTCTGGTAAGCGGTCTCGATCTGATCTGTAATGGAGTTTGTGTTTACCGTCTGCTCTTTGCTCTCTCCGTAATCATTGTCCACAGAAATATCCATGCGATTTGTCTTGTGGGATGACCGCACGGCAGTGAGCAGATTTTTCATGGTCATCTCTGCCCCCTGATTTACCAATGCACCGATCGCCGCACCGTCTGTCTGCTCCACCTGATGGATGAGACGGTAAATTCCGATATAGGAGTTTCGTTCTTCCTCTGTGATCTGATTATTTTTTTCCAATTTATATAAATACTCACTGAACTTCTGATTATCATCTTTTCCAACTTCTGATCTCACCTGCTCCGCAACACGGTTCAGATCCGAAATCTTCATTTCCAGTGGATTAATGCCCTGCTTGATCAGCTGTGTGACAACAGCAGGTGTCATATTTTTAAACATCCGCTGTACTTCTTCATCTGCAGCTTTCATCTGTATAATGGAATCCTCCGTAATTTCAATTCCATTGTACCCAAGAATACGCACTGCACGACGATTTTCTTCCGTTGCTTCCACGCCAAGATCGTTTAAAATATCATCCACATTGCGGAATGCCTTCTGGATGGAATCTCCCATGTCGGTGCGTGGCGCTGTCATTAACGTCTCATACTGCACACCTGCTTTTTCCAGTGCAGATTTCATCTGCATTCCCTGCTCATATGCTCCATCAATCGTGGAAACATCTGCTTCCGGGATTCCAAGCACATACGCCGGAACCTGCCCCAGCTGCGCTACTTTTTCAGTTGTCTCTGCAAAAAGTGCAACATTTTCCGGGGTTGCATCCGCACCCTGTGCTTCCAATAAATTTGTATAGTATTGGTTTTCCATATTTTTCAACTCATCAACGAGTTTCACCAGAGGCTCTGTATCGATGGAAATACCTTTTTTCAAAAGTGCATAATTCGCTTCCGCGGACATTGCAAGACGTACTTCCTCTAACTGTCTTTTTGCAGTAAGGAGTTCTAAACCTTTATCCGTATAAGCTTCCTGATTCTCTGCACCGCTCTCTGTATCTTTTCCACGGTTTTCCGCTGCTTTGGCAAGATTATCCACGGTCAGCTCCATACCATTGTTCACAACATAGGCAACATCTTCATCTTTAGCATTTTCAATCACATCTGCGGCATACTGTGCCTGATCTTTGAGACTGTAGCCCTCTGCCACCATTGCATCCTTTGGCATATTTCCCTCTGTAATTGCATCGGCAATCTGTCCCATTGCCTGTGATGGATCAGTTGGGAGCTCCAAAGTTTTCAGATCTTCATAATAGGTCAGATTCTCTTCCGTGAGGGGAACATCGTTTTGAATCAGCCACTGGCAGTCTGCCATAGTATTCTCATTTACCGGCAATCCCATGGAAGAGAGCATATTCTGGATCTGTCCTGACAACTGTTCCATGTTTTCTACAGTCTGCCCTGTATAACCTGCACTGCCCGAAAACTGTGCCATGTATAAATTCTCTATTGTTGGCTGCAACTGATTATCCAACATGTATTTGATCGCACCATCTGTCATCGGCTGCAGCATCTGCAGCTGTTCAAATGCCTCCATGCTCATTGCAATATTCTCATCTGTCGCCGGAAGATCAGCTTCCTTAAATGCCTGTTCCAGCTGACTTGCGAGTGCCGCACTTCCTGTCATCACTTCTAATTGTTCTGCATCAAGGTCATCTCCAAACACTTCTTTTCCTGCTTTTGCAAGCTGCATTTTGATTTTGTCTGTCACCGTGATGATCGTATGCGAATCTGTGGAATCCAGGGAAAAACCTTCCTCCTGCATTTTCGCATAATCTTCTTCCGATGTTGTATTTGATAAAACTGCCATCTGATTTTTGCGTTCAAAAGCATCCATCTCGGAACTCTCTTCAATCTTTTCCGCTATGGACTTTTTCTCCTCTCTGGCAGGATTCAGGTAGGTAGTATCCTTCATCTGAATGGAAGTCTGTCTGTCGCTCACACTCTTTATCGTCTTAGCCTTTTCTGCCACAATCCCGGAGGCAGTCTTTACATCTTTGCCTGCCGCCTGCTGCAGCGCCTCCAGAATCTGATTCTGCTGTTCTACTCTCATCTATTTGATATCTCCTGTTTCGGATTTCATTTCACTGCTATGTATATCGGCTCATTTCCTTTTTTCTTAATACAAACGGAATTTAACTTATGCACTGCCGCTTGTGGGTGGTGTTACGGATTTTTTGCAGGTTGTGTTGTATTGCATGCCTAAAGTATTTATAAACATAAAAAATAGAACTGTTTGTTTTCAGGAGCGCTTCCGCTTGTTGTCGCTGGCAGCGGTACTAAGAAAGCATCCATCGTGATTTCAAAATCCAATTACATTGGCTTTTGAAATCGCAATGTCTGCTTTCTAAGGACCGGCCGCTCCCAAAATCCTGAAAACAAATCAGTTCTATTTTTTATTTATCCAAGACTGTGCAGCATGCAATGATTTAAGTCTGTGCAAATCCGTCAATCCAGATTACAAGCGGCAGAGATCAAAGCCAACCAAAGTTCCATAACGTAAATTGCAGATTTTGTGGTGCAATTCACAGCGTTGATTGGGCATGTATAAGAGTTCTCTCACAAGACATTCACAGCGTAAATGAAAAGAAAAACGATATAAACAAATATTATTTTCTTCGTGAGCTATGAAGATGGGATTCTAAAAATATTTTCCCATGGTGAAATTATAGAACACTTCCAGAGCTGACGCTTCCATTGAAAGAGGCTGCCGCGGCAGATGAGCCACTGTCGCAGGTGGCTGTATCTACAGTGCCTGCATCGGCGGTGGCATTTAACTCGGCATTCATCTGAGCTTCCGTTTGTGCTTCCATCTGCTGTAATTCACTCATCTGCAGTCCGACATAAGACAGATCGACGGTTGCTGCACCGGCTGCAGTGGAAATACCGCCGTGTTTGTAATCCATAGTATTTTGCAGATATTTCATATCCGCTTCGTTGATGTTGCTGCGCTCTTCATTGCGGTGCATACGGCGTTTGCGGATGATTTCCTGACGTCTTGATTTCTCTTTCTGTACCTGCTGAATCTCCTCTGTCGCCATCTTTTGTTTCAGATCATTTTCTTTCTGGTGGACGCGGCGTTTCACTTCGGACTTCTGCTGCATTTCTTTTGCTGATTTTTCACGTTCATATTTCCGCTGTAAATTTTCTTCCTGTTTCAGATTAGACACCTTGGACTGGGCGCATTTTACCATTCTTTTTGCGTGTGCGAGGGCAATCTGTACCTCACTGTCATCATATTCCCCGGTTCCGAGGCAGTGCTGTAAATTATTGACTGTACTTTTTGCCTTGGTGAGAACCGCAGCGGCAGTCCGCGACTTTGTGGCGCGGATAAGCTGTGAGGAGATTTGTTTTGCATTATAATTAAGAGATTTTTTGGTTGACTTCCCTGTGCTAAAGGAACTGCTTTTGGAAATTCCAGTGTTTCTTGTGTTGATCGTGGCAGTGGAGAATCCATTCATCGTTCCGCCAAAATAATTGCTTACGGTTAAGTTCATCTTTATTTCCTCCGTGAAATAAATTTGACTACTTGTTTCGATAATTTATATATCGGCAGGTTGGAGAAGTTTGTTCAGTTAAAAAATTCTTTTCAGAAAACATAAAAAAAGGTATGATAGGAACTGAAGTTAATCGGATTCGAAAAGAAAAACAAAGATTAGATTGCAATGAGGCACAATATGAAGAAAAAGAATAAAAATAAATCGTTAGTTAGTCAGACAATCCATATGTTTGTAATTCAAAGTGCATTGCTTGGAATTGTAATTGTTACCTATATTTGTGTCTCATATTACACAGTTTTGGAAAACATGCAGACAAGTAGCAGAAATCTGCTTCAGTTATATGGAAAAGAACTTGAGAATAAACTTGAGAATGCAGACATGCTGTTAGAGCGTTTGATTTATAAAAATAATGATTATGATATGCTTCAGAGCGAAAAAGAATCAGAACGATATTATGCTTCCATAGAGATAAAAAAAATTATACAGGAGCAGATTACTTACGATCAGTATGTGGATGCCGTTGTGATTGGAGATAGTACATATGGAAGCTGTCTGGATTATGAGAATAGCGATATGGCTTATCAGGAACGTGAAGATTTACGTCAATATGCCTTGGAGAGAGCAAAGGAAGGTAGTGCAAAAGCAGAGTGGATGATTGTGCGGATTGGATTGCAGAATTATGTGTCCAAGATGTATGTATGGCAGGGAAGATCAGCCGGTATTTTCATTTCTGTTGATCATTTTATGGACAATGTAACGAAAAAGAATTTGCAGAAAATTTTTATATTATTGAAAGATGAGCAGCAAAAGGTATGGGGTGGATGTGGAAAACAGGAATTTACCTGTGAAATTGGGAAAGAATTACAGGCGACACCTCAAAGTCTCGGTGTGTATAAGAATGATTATACACTTGCCGATGGGAAATTGCAGTTATCGGCGTATGTAAGTAAGTCTCAGGTTGTTGGACAAATCCGGTGGAACATGATATTAGTATTATTCGTAATACTGATACTGGCAGGCTTTTCAGTGTTTTTTATTAACTTTTTGCGAAGAGAAATGCTTGCACCAATGGGACATATGCAGAGAAGCATGGAACAGATGCAGACTGGAAATCGAGAATATCGTATTACAAAAGAATTTGAAAGCAATGAATTTATTGTATTAAAAGATGCGTTTAACCGTCTGATGGATGAGATCATGAAGTTAAAAATCCAAAGCTACGAAAAACAGATAGATCTGCAGGAAACAGAACTTAAATGCATAAAACTTCAGATAAGACCACATTTCTTCCTGAATGCAATGACCACAATCTCAAGTTTGAGCCAGCAGGGAAAAAATAAAGAAATTGAAAGCTATATCAGTGCGCTGTCAAAGAACATACGCTATATGTTCCGTGCAGGTTTGCATACAGTGTCACTGCAGGAAGAAGTAACACATGTAGAGAATTATTTTGAAATGCAGGAGTTGAAATATCCGGGATGCGTGTTTTACTATATAGACATTAATCCGGAAGTGAGAGAGTGGAAGATTCCACAGATGATTATCCATACAATCATAGAAAATGAGTATAAGTATGCAGTAAATATCAATCAGATGCTTACGATTCTAATCAAAGCATCAAAAGCGGATGTAAATGGCGAGGAGATGCTTTATGTTGAGGTAGAAGATGATGGAGCCGGATATCCTAAAGAAGTACTCCAATTTTTTGAAAATCAGGAAAATACGATTTCAAAGACAGGGGAGCGTGTAGGTTTAAAGAGTGTGAAACGGATGATGGAACTTATGTATGAGCGTGAAGGATTATTTACAATCAGTAATATTGAACCACATGGATGTAAAAATACATTCCGGATACCAGCGCATGCAGTACAGGAAATGAAAGAACAGAAACAGATAAAAATGGATTAATAAGATTACAAAAGAGGATTGTGCAAATGCAGGTTTTAATTGTAGATGACGATATGGCAACGGTGGATGTCATTAAAAATTCAGTAAAGTGGAAAGAACTTGGTGTTTCAGATATATTTACAGCTTATAATATCCAGCTGGCAAAAGAGATTTTAAAAGAACATAATATTGATATTGTAATCAGTGATATTGAGATGCCACAGGGATCTGGAATCGATTTGCTGGAGTGGTTTCGGAGAGAAGAGCTTCCGGGAGATTTTCTGCTTTTGACCTGTCATGAGAGTTTTGACTATGCATCCAATGCAATTAAGTATCAGGCATGTGAGTATTTATTAAAGCCTTTTGATGTGAACGTTATGGAGGCAGCTTTAAAGAAGATTATTTTAAAACGCATGGAAACTCAAAAATTACAGGAAAACAGTGAGTATGGAAAATGGTTAAAGGAGAACCAGAATCATGTTCAGGTTGCTTTCTGGAGTGAAATATTATCGGGACATATTGCAGGGAAAAACGAGATTATAAAGAATGAAATCGAAAACCGTAAATTGCAGATTAACGTAGAACAGGATTATAATCTGATTGTTTCCAAGATAACAGAAATCAAAAAAGACCGAGCAAAAATGAGCCCGGATCTAATGCTTTTCGTAGTTGAGAATATTCATTCAGAGATTTTTTGCGGATGTCCTGATAATAGCTCGGTTGTGTCAATGGACTATGATAATTATTATATTGTTGCGACGGTTTGCCAGAAAAAAGACAGTGAAGAATTAAAACAGTGTTGCAAATTATTACACACAGTTTTTAAAAAAATATTTTCATCTGAAATTACCATGTGTGTAGGAAAGCCTTGTAAGATAGAAAATTTTTATAAAACATTCCACCGGCAGCAGAATCTGATTGAAAGGAACGTTGCATTTTATGGCAGTTATTTTCAGGAGGATGACGCAGCAGAAATTCAGCAAAACATTAAAAATGTTTTTGAGGTTGATAAAATAGAACAATTTTTATCCGAAAAGAAAAAATTAGAAATTTTAAGTTATATGAAAGCAATGCTACATGAAAGGATTTATGATAAGACTTTAAGTGATCGGGTTTTATCCAGAGGGAAAGAGGAAATTCTTCAGGCGGTTTATACTTATTTTGGAAAAAAAGAGATTCAGATATCAGGTTTATTTGTGGATGATAACTTAAATCAGTTAGGTCAGAAAGCTTCGCAATCTGTATTGGATATGATAAGGTGGACAAATTATCTGATTGACTGTACTTTCCAATATGAGGAAAGTGTCCAAAAGAATTATAGTCTCAACGAGAAGGTTGATCAATATATCAGGGAGCATTACAGAGAAAATATTGGAAGAACTGAGATTGCAGAACAGTTTTATCTGGCACCGGAATATTTATCAAAGACTTATAAGAAATTAACTGGTAGAACAATCAAAGATACGATAACAGAATACAGGATTGATGAGGCGAAAAGAATGTTAGAGCGCGGTGAGCGTGTGAGTGATGTGGCAGAAACAGTAGGATTTGACAATTTTACTTATTTTTCTACGATATTTAAAAAATATACAGGCGTGTCGCCAAATCAATATTGCAAAAAATAGAGAATCAGATTTGGTTCTCTTTTTTTTGAAAGTATGTATCCTTTTTTTGAAAGAAAGAACGAGATAAATCTGATAAATTGATACTATCAAAAAAAAAGAGGAGGGTTTTTCAGATGAAAAACAAAAGAGTTCTGGCAGCTTTATTAATAGCTGCAATGACAGTAGGTCTTACTGCATGTGGAGGAAGCTCAGATTCTAACGGATCTGCAGCAGGAACTGAGACTGGAAGCACAAAAGCAGACGGAGATTATGAGCAGGTTACTTATGCATACAGTACATTTAATAATATCCCGACAGAGGAAGACTTAGATGTTGTAGAAGAGGAAATCAATAAGATCACAAGAGAGAAGATCGGTGTGGAGGTTACGTTAGAACCGATCGCATTTGCAGATTATCCGAGCAAAGTAAGTCTTGCTTTACAGGGCGGAGAAAAAATCGATATTTATGAATCCCTTGGTGATTTTAATAATTATGTATCTACTGATATGACATATGAGTTAAATGATTTATTAGATCAGTATGGACAGGGAATTGTAGATGCGATCGGAGAGGACTGGCTTGCAGCCTGCACAGCCGACGGAACAATTTACGGTACACCGACTTTAAAACCAATCGCATTAACACCAATGGTTATCTACAGACAGGATATCGCAGATGAGCTTGGACTGGATATGAGTTCTGTTAATTCCATTGAAGATGTTACTGATATTTTAAAACAGGTGAAGGAAGCTTATCCGGATATGATCCCGCTTGCACCAGTAGAACCAGGCCGTATCGGTTTAGATGTTACTTGGGGAGATGTTGATTTCCTGACAGATTCTATGTATTCTCCAACAGGTGTGTTAATGGGTGATGACCTTACGGTAACAGATTTATATTCTACAGATATCTATAAAGAGAGATGTGAGTTAGTAAGAAGCTGGTACAATGATGGTCTTGTAATGCAGGATGCAGCAACAACGACAAGTGCAGCAGCAGAGACAATGAGTTCCGGTAACTACTTCTGCTACATCGCAGCATATAGCTATCCGGAAGCTGACACAGCAGCATCCTTAGAGGCTCAGTGCGGCGGATATCCGATCGGGGCAAAAATGATCGGCGATGCATATCTTTCCACTGGTGATGTTAATATGGTAAGCTGGATGATCTCTTCCACAACAGATGTTCCGGAAGCTGCTATGAAGTTCTTAAACCTTACTTATACAGATGCGGATGTAATCAACTTACTGATCTATGGTATTGAGGGAAGAGACTATGTGAAAAACGATGATGGAACTGTTTCTTATCCAGAAGGAGAAGATTCTACAACCGTACCATATACAGCACAGTTAAGCTGTGGAACATTAGGAAATTATTTCTTAATGTACTGCCTAGAAGGATCTGATCCGGCATCTCTTGACTGGGAATTAGAGCAGAACAAGATTGCAAAGACATCTCCTGCAATGGGCTTCACCTTTGATTCCAGCAGTGTGAAGACACAGTACACCGCAGTAAACAATGTTATCAAACAGTATATGCCGGGATTAAACTGCGGAAGCTTAGATCCGGATACAGAAATTGAAAAATTTGTAAAAGCATTGGATGATGCCGGATACCAGGATATTTTAAATGCAAAACAGGAGCAGTTAGATGCTTGGGTTGCACAGCAGAAATAAAACAGAGTGACACGGTTTCACAGATATCAAAAGGCTGCCGCATGAAAATGCGGCAGTTCTACAGAAATGGAGAATAGAATGGAAAAGGCAATTGCAAAAAGCAAAAAAAGAAAATTTAAAAATCTGCCGCTCTTTATGATTGCACTGCCGGGAATCGTCTACTTACTGATCAATAATTATATACCAATGTTTGGTATTTTCCTGGCATTTAAGAATTATAGTCTTAGAAAAGGTGTATTCGGAAGTGACTGGTGCGGTCTTCAGAATTTCCAGTTTTTGTTCAAGACCAAAGATGCTTGGATTATGACCAGAAACACAATTTTATATAATGTGGCTTTCATTATTATCGGAACGATCGTTGCAATTGCAATTGCTGTGATGATGTGTGAACTTGGAAAAAAAACACGCGTTAAATTTTTCCAGGCAGCATTGCTTTTGCCGAACCTGTTATCCTGGGTCGTTATTGGATTTATAGCCTATGCATTTTTAAATGCGGATACCGGATTTATCAATAAAACAATCCTTGCAGGACTTGGATTAGACCCGGTATCATGGTATTCCTACACCGGAGCATGGCCGGCAATTATTATCATCGTAAATCTCTGGAAGAACATGGGATATCAGTCAATTGTTTATATGGCAAGTATTTCAGGTATTGATAAATCTATTTATGAAGCCGCAGCGATTGATGGTGCAACCAAAATGCAGCAGATTTTCAGAATTACGCTGCCAATGTTAAAACCGACGGTTATCACATTGACCTTAATGTCGATTGGAAGAATTTTCTACTCTGACTTTGGTCTGTTCTATCAGGTACCACAGAACTCAGGAGCATTATTTAATGTAACGCAGACCATTGATACCTACGTATACCGTGGATTGATGGAATTAAATGATGTTGGTATGTCAGCAGCAGCCGGACTCTATCAGTCATTAGTGGGATTTGCTCTTGTATTGATCGCAAATGGCATCGTACGTAAAGTAGATTCTGAAAACGCATTATTCTAGGGGGGCAGAGATATGACCGAAAGTAAAAGCTTTAACCGGGTGGCAACGATCATCCTTACCATATTAGTCATCATTGCAATGCTGCCAATCCTGTTGATTGTCATTGCATCATTTTCGGCGGAGTCATCCCTGATCCGAAACGGATATACTTACTGGCCGGAACAGTGGAGCTTAGATGCTTATTATTACATGGTAAAGCAGAGTATTATGATCTTAAGATCTTATGGAGTTTCTTTCCTGGTAACCTTTGTTGGTACCGCATTAAGCGTAATTATCACAACCATGCTCGCATATCCAATGTCGAGAAAATCTTTCAAGTATCGTAACGCACTGGCATTTTTCGTATTTTTTACAATGTTATTTAATGGTGGTATTGTACCGTCTTACATTATGTGGACAAAATTTTTCCATATCAAAAATACGATCTGGGCATTGATCATTCCGAACTATCTGGTAAGTGCATTTAATGTTATTCTTGTAAAAAACTATTATCAGAACAGTGTGCCGGATTCTTTGATCGAGGCAGCACAGTTAGATGGTGCATCTGAACTGAAAATCTTCTTTAAAGTCATGCTTCCGTTAGCGGTTCCAACCGTAGCAACGATCAGTTTGTTTACAGGTATCTGCTACTGGAATGACTGGACAAACGGTCTGTATTATATCAGCAATGAAAAGCTGTATAGTATCCAGCAGTTGTTAATGAAGATCATGAATAATATTCAGGCAATGCGTTCCAGCTCGAATGCAGCCCTGATCGGAACAGGTGCGATCGACTTGCCGGGAACATCTATCCGAATGGCCATGGCAGTGATCGGAATTCTTCCGATTATGCTGATCTATCCTTTTGTACAGAAATATCTGGTAAAGGGTGTTGTTGTCGGAGCCGTAAAGGGTTAATTTCATAGAGAAGTGTAGACAGTCTGCACAGAAGAAATAGTAGTTCGTGTTCGTGTGCATATTTCTTCTGCGTGGGCTGCTTTTTTAGGAGAAAAGAATATGACAGTAAGAGAGTTAGTAAATAAGATTAGCGAGAAGACCGGCGTGACACCGCTTCCGGAAGAAAAGACATGCGATCATCTGATGACGGGAAGCTAGGACATGGAAGTAAAGGGAGTTGTTTCGACTTTTATGGCAACCGTTGATGTGATCAGACAGGCAATCGACCTGGGAGCAAATTTTATTATCACACATGAGCCAACCTGGTTTTCAGGGGCAGATGATACAGAATGGCTTTCTGATGATCCGGTTTATCTGGAAAAGAAAAAGCTGATCAAGGAGCATCAGATCGCGATCTGGCGTTTTCACGACCATATGCATATGGATGTAGATGACGGTATTTACCGTGGTTTTGATGAAGAATTAGATTGGGGAAAATACCGTGTAAAATGTGACGGTGACCTTGGATGGTTTGGAGCAGTTTATGAGCTTCCGGAAACAACCCTGGAGGAGCTGGCACATTTTTTCCAGAAAGAGCTGGATATGAAGGTGGTACAGCTTGTTGGTGATCCAAAGATGCCGGTAAAACGAGTCAGTGCGTTGGTCGGAGGCGGAAGTCTTGGACTTGGACAGGAGAATCTTCCGATGCGTCATATGCATGCAGAAAATATTGATGTTGTGATCTGCGGAGATATCACAGAGTGGACACTTTCTGCTTATGTAAGGGATGCAGCACAGCTTGGCATGAAAAAAGGTATGTTAGTGCTCGGGCATGAACGGAGTGAAGAGTGGGGCATGAAACATCTTCCAGCATGGCTTAAGAGTATCACAGAAGATCTTCCGGTTACCTTTGTGGATGCGGAAGAACCGTTTACTTATATTGTATAGGAGGAAAAAAATATGACAATCAGAGAAATTACAGACAAAATTTTAGAGTACCATCCAAAATTCGATGCATCCTATGATGGATGCGACGGTTTCAAATCAGGAAATCCGGACGACGAATGTACAGGCATTGTATCAGCACTTGTACCAACTGTGGAAGTAATTAAAAAGGCAGCAGCGTTAGGATGCAATCTTTTATATGTACATGAACCATCCTATTATTCTACACCGGATTATCCGGACTGGAGAGCGGGATTTGAGAACAAGATCTATGAGGAGAAAAAAGCACTTTTAGATCAGTATGGAATTGCGGTCTGGAGAGATCATGACCATACACATGCACACAATCCAGATGGTATTTTCACTGGAGTGATCAAATATCTTGGATGGGAACAATATCGTGTAAATGCAGATACAGAAGGAATGACAATGTACTTTGAGTTTCCGGATATGACAGTGGAAAAGATGAATGCATTATTGAAAGAGAAGATGTGTTTAAACGGAATCCGCTATATTGGAAATCCGAAGGATAAGCTTAAGAAAGTTGCGATGGTCGGACATTTACTGCCGAATATATTTGAACATCAGCCAACAACCGGAGATGGCTTCTGTAAGGAGTATGCAACCGAAGTGATCCGTATAATGGAAGAGGAAGATGTGGATGCAATCATTCCGGGAGAGACAATCGACTGGACTGTGATGTCTTATATCAGAGATGCAGTACAGCTCGGAAAAGTGAAAGCAGCATTCAATGTAGGACATTTCAATCTGGAGGAGCTTGGAATGAAGTATGCCGCGGACTGGATTCCGGAAGTGATCGGGAATGCGGTGCCGGTGCATTATGTGCCGAGTGGAGATATCTATAAATTTGAGTAAATAGAATATCAGGTACAGAAAGTAATATTTTTTAGCGTCGGGATTAGAATGAAAGTCAGCAAAAAGATTGAGTAGATCTTTTTTGCTGGCTTTTCTACATTAGATGATTTATAAAATGAAATTGGTTATAAGGTTGAAATATAAACGTAAAATGTTAATTTCAAACGCAAAATATCGAATGGAATTGATATTTTACGTTTTAAATAGTATAATTTACGTATAAAGAATTGGAAAATTACAAATAAACGGAGGTGGTTTTGATGAAAACATGCAGTGAAAAGGCGTTAGAGTGGAATGTTACGCCTCGTACAGTAAATGCAATGTGTAAAAACGGAAGAATTCAGGGAGCAGTAAAAGAAAAAAGAACCTGGTTAATTCCTGACGATGCAGAAAAACCTCTGGATGGAAGAATATCAACCGGGAAATATAGCAGAAAAAAGACAGGAAAAGAGAAAAAAACACTGCCAGTAGGAATTTCGGATTATGTACGTGCACAATCGGAGTATTATTATGTTGATAAGACGCTGCTGATCAAAGAGTTTTTGGACAGAAAACCATTAGTCTCATTATTTACCAGACCAAGAAGATTTGGTAAAACTTTAAATATGGACATGCTCAGAGTATTTTTTGAAATATCAGAGGATGATACCAGCAAGTATTTCACGGATAAAGCAATTTGGAAATGTGGCGAAAAATATCGCAGACATCAGGGAAAATATCCGGTTATTTTCTTAACCTTCAAAGATGTAAAATTCGATACGTGGGAAGCAACCATAGGCAAAATCCGAGGATTACTTCAGGAAGAATATGGGAGGCATCAGGAATTACTGAGCAGTGACAGGATCTCTCAGTATGAAAGAGAATATTTCGAGAAGATCTTAGGAGCTCTGGCAAATGATGTGGAGCTTACGTCTGCACTTGAGCGGTTATCTAAAATGCTTACAGTCCATTATGGTAAGGCTCCGATTATCATTATCGATGAATATGATACACCTATTCAGGAGGGATATTCAAAAGATTTCTACGATGAAATTATCGGATTTATGAGAATTTTTTTCTCTGGTGCATTTAAAGATAACAAGAACTTGTCTTATGGATTTTTGACAGGAATTCTGCGGATCGCACAGGAGAGTATTTTCAGTGGACTGAATAACCTTTCAGTAAATACTGTGATGGATGAAGAATACGACAGTTTTTTTGGTTTTACAGAGAAAGAAATAGAGAAACTGCTTGCGTATTATGGTATGTCAGAAAAAGAAAATGAGCTCAGAGACTGGTACGATGGATATTTATTCGGGAATGAAGAAATCTATAATCCATGGTCAGTGATCAATTACATCTCAAAAGGATGCATCCCGCAGGCATACTGGGTAAACACAGGAAAAAATGAGATATTCGAAGAAATTATGAATGCTGCAACAGATGATATTGTGGAAAAACTGCATATCTTATTACAAGGTGAGATTGTTATTGCGAGAATAGACCAGAATGTTGTATACAGATCGCTTGCAGAAGATCCGGCAAACATCTATAGTCTGTTGCTGGTTGCAGGATATCTGAAAACACAGAAAAAAGATTTGCAGGCAGACGGCTCCTATCTGTGTGAGGTAACTATCCCAAATAAAGAGATTGCATCAGTTTACAAGAGTGAAATCCTGTCACATTTTTTACAGAAAGGCATTATCACAAGAACTACTGCAAATAAAATCGCAGAAAGCCTTTACGCAAATGACCATAAGAAATTACAAAGCGCTGTGGCGGAATATCTGGATAAATCCATAAGTTTTTATGACGGCGGAGCAGAAGGATTTTATCATGGCCTAATGCTTGGGTTGATAGCCTTGATGGACAATCAGTATAAGATTAAATCGAACAGAGAATCAGGTGATGGAAGATATGATATCTGCATGATTCCCAGAGAGAAACGATATCCGGGTATTCTTTTCGAATTAAAATGGGAAAAGAATCTGGAAGAAGAGGATCTTAACCTTCTGGCAGAGGAAGCATTGCAGCAGATTACTACATTAAAATATGATGCTGATATGCGAGAAGACGGAATAACAGATATCTTAAGGTTTGGCATTGCTTTTTCAGGGAAGAAAGTCAGGGTAAAGACAATAATATAGGGAATCAAAGAAAAAACGTTGGTTTCGGCAGATAAAGGAGTTCCTTTAAAATGCTGGTTCTGGCGTTTTTTTGTTTGTGCGTTTTGAAAGAAAAAACAAAAATAATATGTGCAAAATGCACAAAAGTAATCTTGCAAATAAAATAAAAAGTAAAAAAATGACAATGGAACAGGTGAAAAAAGGAAAGAGTAATGTGAAGCATGACAGTATAATAAAAACATCCTAGGAGACGGACAGGGATGTATGAAGGAGGAAAAAAACATGAAGAAAAGAACGATTAGTTTAATGCTTGTTGGAGCAATGGTAGCAACGATGTTTGCCGGATGCGGAAACAGTGAGGCAAATACAAATGCATCTTCCACAGAAGCCGGTAAGACAGGTGGTGCAGAGGCTGGAAACGTATCTATTTCGTTTTATACAACTGAAACAGGAAAGGATGATATGTTCCAGGAATTAATTGCTGATTTCGAGGAAAAGAATCCAGGAATCACAGTTGAGTATATTGCAGCAGGAGACGATCAGTTACAGCAGTGGATGGCTTTATATTCAAGTAATGAAGGACCAACAGTATCCCTTATGGATCCGATTAACATCTATGAGAATCAGGAACGAATGAGAGATCTTACAAACGAACCTTTAATAGATAACATTGAAGAATCAGCACTTACAACAATGACATTTGATGGAAAAATATATGCAGTACCTGGAACTGCAGCAGGTATTGGTATTTTATATAACAAAGCAGTATGCGATGCAGCAGTAGGTGGTGATTTTGATCCATCTACGATTAAAACAAGATCAGATCTGAAAGATTTATTTGATAAGATTGAGGCAACCGGAGTAGCAGCAACCTGTATTACAGGTGTTAACTGGTCAATAGGAGCACATTATCTTTGCCAGACATATGGTGCTGCACTTGGTTCAACAGACGAGAGAGTTGCTTATGTAAATAGTATTATCAGTGGTGAAACAAAAGAAATTGACAATGATGTATTTAATGGTTATATGGATACATTCGATCTTCTTGCTGAATACAATTATAATAAAGCAGATCCGTTAGTTGGTGATGTAAATATGGATGCACAGGCACTTGCGACAGGTGCATGCGGTACATGGTTTATGGGTGACTGGGCATGGACATATCTTGCAGATGTTGTAGAGGATGGAGCTGAATTCGGATTATTACCGATTCCACACAGTGATGATGCATCAGATGTGATTAACCAGAGCATTCCGACATCTTATGCCAAGGGATATTGTGTAGATGCAAGCCAGAATACTGAAGAACAGCAGGAAGCAGGAGTAAAATTTATTGAATATCTTACTTCTGATGCGACAGCAGAACAGGTAATGGCTAAGACATGCGGACAGGCACTTCCTTATAAAAATGCTGACGTGACAATTGAAAGCCCGCTTGGATTATCAACAGCTGGTTATATTTCTAAAGGACTTACCTATGATTTCTATGGTACACCAAATATGTGTCCATCTGATATCTGGTATGAATGTGGAGCATATATGTGTGAATATCTTGCAGGTGCATGTGACAGAGAAACACTGGCATCAGAAATAGATGCTTACTGGCAGAAACAGGAAGCAAGATAATAAACATAGAATCAGATGTGGGGAGGGATTGCTTCCCCACATTTCTTTTTAAGGAGAAAGACATGACGAAAAAGAAAAACAAAAAATTGATCAATGTTCTTCAGTTTGCCGGTTTTGGATTCCCAGCACTATTTATCTGGATGTCAGTAGTGATTATACCGTTTATTTATGGGATCTGGATCACATTTACAGACTGGAATGGATTAGCAATGCATATTAATTATGTTGGCTTACAGAATTATATAGATGTATTCAAAGATGCAACATTTGTGTCATCATTTGTGAAAACGGTAATTTATGCATTCTTTACAGTATTGGCAAGTAATATTGTTGGATTTGCCCTTGCATTGGCTGTAACTAGTGGAATTAAAGGTCAGGGATTGTTCCGTACCGGTTTCTTCACCCCGAATATCATTGGTGGAATTATACTTGGATATATTTGGAACTTTATATTCTCTTATGTATTAACAGCAGTTGGAAAGAGTATGGGTGTCGAATGGATGTCTACATCCTGGCTGACAAATCCTACAAGGGCATTGATCGCATTAATTATCGTAAGTTCCTGGCAGATGAGTGGTTATCTTATGGTAATTTATATTGCAGGTTTAACCAATGTTCCAAAAGAGCTGATCGAGGCAGCACGTGTAGACGGTGCAACCGGATGGCAGACGATTATGAAAGTAAAATTGCCATTAATCCGCAATACGACAGCAATTTGTATTTTCTTATCTATTTCAAGAACCTTTATGTCATTTGATATGAACTTATCACTGACAGCAGGAGGACCATATAAGTCCACAGAATTAATTGCCTATAAAATTTATCAGACTGCATTTACAAGTATGGAATTCGGAAAAGGACAGGCTCAGGCAATTGTATTATTTGTGATCGTTGCAACAATTTCTCTGTTACAGGTTTACTTTACTAAGAGAGGGGATGAAAAATAATGGCAAAGACAAGAAAAAGAGTGGTTTTTTTAATCACATTTATAATATTAATTTTCTTTATGGTACCTTTTTTTGTACTTGTAATAAATTCATTTAAAACGACGAACGAATTTATTACAGCCCCATTCTCATTACCGAAAGAGTTCAATATTGAAAATTTTAAAACTGCAATTCAGCGAATGAATTTCTGGTCGGCTCTTAGAAATACAGCTGCTATCACTGTTGCGTCAGTTGCAGTAAACATGCTCATTGGATCTATGACAGGATATTTCTTTGCACGGAAAAAATGGAAAATTAATAAAGTTATATTCGCAGCATTTTTAGCATCAATGGTCGCTCCATTCCAGGTGTATATGATTCCATTGGTTAAAATCTATGCGGGACAACTTGGATTTTCCAATAATCTGATGATGGTTGCATATATAGCGGTAGGATTAAATCTTCCTTTTGCTGTATTTTTGTATAAGGGATTTGCGGAAGGTATACCGGAAGAATTGGATGAGGCAGCAAAAATAGATGGCTGTAGTTTTACAAGAACATTTTTCAGTATTATTATGCCATTATTAAAACCAATTATTATTACAGTTACGGTATTCGTTGCGATGGGAGTATGGAATGACTTCCTTATGTCAAGTTTGTTCCTGACAAAACAAGAAACAAAAACACTGGCAATTGCAATCAAGACATTCCTTACAAATCATACAGCCGAGTATGCTCCGATGATGGCAGGTTTGTTGTTAAGCATTTTACCAGTGCTTGCATTTTATCTGTTAGGACAGAAGTATATTATTGAAGGTGTTGTGGCAGGCAGTGTAAAGGGCTAATCTTTTAGAGAAGTAAGAAAACCCCCTGGAGTGCAGCCATACATTTTTTTGAATGTGTTGATAAAAGATTTTATGTTAGGAAAACCATTATCAAAGGCACATGTTGTCAGATTTTCCTGACCATTTGCAAGCTGTTCAGCAGCATGCCCGACGCGGACAATGCTCAGATAAGAAAGAAAATTTACACCGAGTGTTTCCTTAAAATGTCTCGAAAAATAGCTGGAGGTATACTGAAAATGTTCTGCAACATCTGTAAGAGATATATCTTCCTGATAGTGTTTTTCAATATAATCAGCGTAAGAAGTGGCAAGGTGTATTTCCTGTCTGCTTGGAATGGAATAAGAAACATCTTTCTTAATACAGCCAACAGAAAACAGAGCTAAAATCTCATAAATTTTACTCATGAGAAGAAAGTTGTATGTGTCACTTAAGGGATCCATGTTAAAGATATCCAGGGATAGGTTCTTAATTTTTTCAGTCAGTGCAGTATCACCCGGATTGTAAAAAAACAAATCTTTTCCGAGCCATTTTTCGATAAAGGGCAGAGAAAACAAAATACTGATTCCGGTAAAACTATCAGAAGGTGCAATGTATCTGCAGGAATGAAGTTCACAGCTGTTGATGAGCAGCCAGTCTGATTCTTTAAAATCAAAATTATTGCTTCCGGAATTAAAACGGATATTTCCTGTTAAGGTGACAGTCAGTTCAATACTTCTGTGAAAATGAAGTGGAGAATAAATATAATTTCCTTCCAGATTATGACGGTATATTTTTACAGGAAGCAACGAAACAATATCGTTGTGTGCTTCATATAATTGCGACATTTATTTCAGACCTCCTTTAAATAATCATGTATGCAGTAAATACATAAAGATACAATCAATTATATTTTAGCACATAAAATAAGAAATTCAAAATAAATGCATCAAACCGGAAAATGAAAATATATATCTTTTTTTTGAAAGAATTTAGAAAACAAATCTAGTATATTTAAACTAGAAAAATAAACGAGGTAAACGATCATGGCATTATTACAGGTGAATACTTTTTCACAGGCACTCAGCAGAATTATTACATTTCATATTATATTACCGAACGATGCACCACCGGAGATGCTGGCTGGTAATTCAAATTATGACAGACCGATGAAAACCTTATATCTTTTACATGGTTTTTCGGGAAGTACACAGGACTGGCTTACAGGAAGCTTAATTCAGGAGCTGGCTTTAAAATACAACCTTGCAGTTGTAATGCCGGCTGGTGAGAACAGTTTCTACTTAAACGGAAAAGGAACCGGACGTGGATACGAGACATTTACAGCAGTAGAGCTTCCGGCATATTGCCAGAAGACATTCGGACTGTCAGATAAGCCGGAAGACAACTTTATCGGTGGATTGTCCATGGGTGGATTTGGAGCAATTCATACAGCATTAAAATATCCGGAATATTTCGGAAAAATGTTTGGCTTGTCCTCAGCCCTGATCGTGAACGGAATCAAAGGGATGAAGCCGGGAAGCCACAACGATATTGCAGATTATGATTACTATACACAGATTTTCGGTGATCTGGATAAATTGGATGAGAGCGAAAACAATCCGGAATATCTCGTGACAGAAAGGCTGAAAAAAGAGGAGAAGATCCAGCCGATTTTCATGGCTTGCGGATCTGAAGATTTCTTACTGAATGAAAATCATGAGTTCCGTGATTTCCTTTTGAAAAACAAAGTGGATTTTACATACAAAGAAAGCACAGGAATTCATGACTGGAAGTTCTGGAATGAATATTTAGAGCCGGCAATCCAATGGCTCATTGAGTAGAAAGCAAAATTATTATAATGTATCATTAGAACAGATAAGCTTAAAAAGATAAAGGAGACGATTAAGGATGAAATCAATTGCAGAAATCACAAAAAACATGACAGACTGGCAGCCACCAGTGATCCCGGAAAATATCGCACACGGAGATATGCCAGGAGACAAAGTAGAGATTGGCGAAGGACATGTGCAGAAAGCAAATGTCATTTTCAAAGAATTACTGCCAATGTTAGAGGAAGCTTCTGAAAAATCCGAGACAGGCAAAGTAGTGATCACGGTCTGTGGAGGTTCCGGAGTTGGAAAATCAGAGATCGCTTCTTTATTATCTTTTTATTTAAAAGAGGCAGGAATTGGAAGCTACACCCTGTCCGGAGACAATTATCCACACAGAATCCCTGTATACAATGATGCAGAGCGTCTTCATACCTTCCGTGAGAGTGCGTTAAAAGGAATGGTAAAAGAAGGTACCTTTACAGCAGAACGTTTTGAAGTGATCCATGAATTCCAGAAAAACGGAGATGATGCCAATCCAAAACACACAGAGAAATATGACTGGTATGAGTCTTACTTAAGAAACGGAAAAGAAGGATTAAAAGGATACCTCGGAACAAATAATGAGATCGGATTCGATGAAGTAGAAGAGATCGTAAAAGAGTTCAAGGCAGGCACTGATGAGATCTGGCTGAAACGCATGGGAAGAGAAGATACAGAATTATGGTATGAAAAAGTAGATTTCTCTAAGATCCAGGTTCTCGTGATCGAATGGACACACGGAAATAGCGATAACTATAAAGGTGTGGATATCCCTGTTTTATTGAACAGCACGCCACAGGAGACACTTGCACACAGAAGAGCGAGAAACAGGGATGGTGCAACAGACAGCCCATTTACCATGATGGTACTGGAATTAGAGCAGGCGATGTTAGAGCATCAGGCTCCAAAAGCAAAGATCATCATTTCAAAGAGCGGAGAGCTGTTAAGCTATGAAGAATACTGTAAGCAGATGGAGGAAGGAAGATAACCATGAATATCGGACCAATGTTAAACGCCTACCCGGACAGCATGGGCGGCACGTTAGATGATATCGCAGCATTTTTACAGAAACCGGAAATGAAGGATGTATTTTCTTCCTGTTATGTACTGCCAAGTCTGTTCCATACAGACTTAGACAGAGGGTTTTCTGTGATCGACTATTCTTTGAATAAAATGCTTGCATCCAGGGAAGCACTGGACAAATTAGAAGGACTTGGGATTGATTTAAAACTCGATTTTATCTTAAACCATGCATCGGTACTGTCAAAGCAGTTCCAGGACATCATAAAAAATGGTGATAAATCAGAATACCGTGATTTCTTCATCGACTGGAATAAGTTCTGGGAAGGCTGCGGGGAGATGACAGAGGATGGTTATATCCAGCCGGATCAGAAATATATCAAGGACATGTTTTTCCGTAAACCGGGATTACCAATCCTGATGGTAAGATTCCCGGATGGAAGGGATGTCCCATACTGGAACACCTTCTACCAGGAAGTGACCTACCGCATGGTTGATGCACAGGATCTGATGCAGGCAGCGGGGCTGCAGTATACAGAATCGGTGATGCTTGCGGAAGTGTTAAATACACAGACCAAAGAAGGAAAGAAACCGGCAGAGATACTGGCTGCCGACGAAAATGCAGAAGTGACCCGATTTATGTCGGATGAAGAGAAGAAAAAAGTCGTTGATTATATGGAAGCCGGCAGACGCTATCTTGGCCAGATGGACTTAAATATCAAATCCCCACTCGTATGGGAGTTTTACGACAATACCTTAAAGACACTCGCGGGATATGGAGCTAAGATCGTGCGGCTGGATGCATTTGCCTACGCACCGAAAGAGCCGGGAGAGAAGAATTTCTTAAATGAGCCGGGAACATGGGATTTACTTGAAAAAGTACGGAAACTGGCAGATAAATACAACCTGACCTTACTCCCGGAGATTCATGCAAGCTATGGCGAGAAGAATTATGAGCAGATCGCAGGGAAAGGCTATATGACCTATGATTTCTTCCTGCCGGGACTGATCATCGATGCCCTGGAGAGCGGGGATGGAAAACATCTTTTCGACTGGGCGAAAGAATTGATCGAAAAAGACATCCATACCGTCAATATGTTAGGATGCCATGACGGAATCCCACTTCTTGACTTAAAGGGATTATTATCAGAAGAACGTATCCAGAACCTGATCGATACTGTTGTCGGAAGAGGCGGCTATGTCAAAGACCTTCACGGCCAGAAGAACATGTATTATCAGGTCAATGCAACTTACTACAGTGCACTTGGGGAAGACGATGCAAAGATGCTTCTTGCGAGAGCCTTACAGCTGTTCATGCCTGGAAAACCGCAGATCTGGTATCTTGATCTGTTTGCAGGAAAGAATGACCATGAGGCAGTCAAGCGTGCCGGAGCAGGCGGACACAAAGAGATCAACCGTACAAATCTTACCACAGAGCAGATGGAAGAGGCATTAAAGAAGCCGGTAGTAGCAAGACAGTTAGAGCTTCTCCGCTTCCGCAGTACCTGTCCTGCATTTGAGAAGGAGAGCAGGATCATGGTAAATTCAGATGGAAATAAGATGGAATTTACATGGGAGAATGACGGATATCAGGCAAAACTGAAGGCAGATCTGAAAACATTCGAATTTGTGATTACAGAAACAGCACCGGACGGACAGACAAGAACACTGTAAAATATTTGGCCATTTTCAAATTTTAAATATAAATACTGTATATCATCCAACAGGTCTGCACAGCAATGGCAGACCTGTTGAACTATAGAAAAGAGGACTCTGATATGAACTATAATATAAACGAACAGAAACTTGGTTTTGACCGCGTCCTGCCATGGGAAGGACAGGTTCCGGCATTGGTAAAAGAAGGAGAACATTATTTTCTTCAGGTAAAGGCACCGGAGGCAGAGAAAGTTACATTTACAATGAATGAGGAAGAATTTCCATGCACCAGGGAAGATGACGGAATCTGGCGTATGGAGTACACTCTCAGGACAGGAATACAGTATGTGCAGTTGAAGATTGATGATGTAGAAGTTGTGACACCATTGCTTCCAATCACCTATGGTTATAGCCGGCCATATAATTATGTAGCACTTGAGATGAAAAATGAAGAGTTTTATCAGGTAAAAGATGTGCCGCACGGAAGTGTCCGCAGGGAATACTTTTTTTCAAAGGTTACCGAAGAGTGGGAGAGCTGCATAGTATACACTCCATATTGCTATGAAGAAGAAACAGAAAGAGAATTTCCGGTATTATATCTTCAGCATGGACATGGAGAAAATGAGATCGGCTGGACTGCGTCTGGGAAGGTGAATTTTATTCTGGATAATCTGATCGCAGAGAAGAAGGCGGTTCCAATGGTGATCGTTATGAGCAACGGAATGGTTCAGACAGTGACAGAAGAAGGCGAGAGAATCGTTGATTTTAAACTTTTGGAAAACCAGCTTCTGACAGATATTATGCCTTATATTGAGAAAAAATTCCGTGTCGGAAGGACGAAGAAGATGCGTGCGATGGCAGGTCTTTCCATGGGATCCTTACAGACGAGCATTATCGGATTTAAGCATCCGGAATACTTTAGTTCACTTGGAATATTCAGCGGATTTGTGACAGATATCATTCAGGGAAGCCCGCTTGACATGGTTGACCGCGGAACCAGTGAGAATAAACATATGAAAATTTTAGATGATGCCAAAGTATTCAATAAAACATTTGACGTTTATTTCAGGGCAATGGGAGACAAAGATCCGTTCTGGGAGAATTTTGCACATGACGATCAAATATTAAATGAAAAAGGGATTGATCAGATACGAAACGTATATCCGGGAGCACATGATTGGAACGTATGGCGCATGTGCATTCATGATTTCGCACAGCTTATATTTAAATAAGAACTGCTTCATGGAAAAAGAAACAGGATGCAAAACAGATTAAGTTTATAAAGGAGATAAGGATATGGCTTTTTTACAGATTGATTATAAATCCGAAGCATTAATGAGAGGTGTCAATATTAAGGTAATACTTCCGTCAGATGGCATGGCAGGTAAGTGGGAGCCACCTTATAAAACATTGTATTTATTACCGGGTTACAGCGCAACGGCGACAGAACTTATTACTTATCTGGGACTTAGAGGACAATCCGAGTTAAAAGGAATCGCGATCGTCCTGCCGGATGGAGAAAATCTGTTTTATCAGGATCTGCCGGATCGTATGACATTTTATAGCACTTATGTAGGAAAAGAACTGGTGGAAGTAACCAGAAAGATGCTGCCACTGTCCACAAAAAGGGAAGACACTTTTATCGGTGGAATTTCCATGGGGGGATATGGAGCATTATATAATGGCTTTAAATATCGTGACACTTTTTCAAAAGTAGTGGCATTTTCCCCGGCATCGGACGCTTATATGCTGCTTGCCGAAGAAGATGCACCAGGATTTTCGAGAAAGCAGTTCGAGGGAATCTTCGGAAGCAAAGAAGCTTATTATGGCAGTGAATGCGATATGTGCACACAGTGGACGAGAAAAGATGTGGATAACAGACCGGAGCTGTTCCTGTGTTGTGGAAAAGATGACCGCCTTGTATATGATGCGGTAGAAAAATTAGAAAATGCTTTACAAAAGGAAAATATTACTCATGAGTATCGCAGCGGACATGGCGATCATGAATTTTTCTACTGGGAACAGATGATGGATCCGGCATTTTCTTTTCTTGCAGGGATTGAGGAAGGAACAAAAGATAAACTGTTGATACCGGAACAAGGAGAATAGGATGAATTACCATATTGAGAAATTAAATGAACAGACGTGGCTGATAGAAGAATATAGTAATACGGCAAGTGCTTATATGTACCTGCTCACCGGAAAGGAAAGGGCATTATTGATCGATACCGGATTTGGAACGATCCCACTGAAATCAATATGTGAAGAACTTACTGTGCTTCCGGTCACTGTGGCACTGACGCATGGACATGTAGACCATATTGGCGGAACCGGAGCATTTGAGGAAGTATGGCTTGCAAAAGAAGACAAAGAACTTTATGAGGCACACAGCAGAGAGGATGTCCGTCATATTTTTACACAGGATGAGCTTTTCCCGGTAAAAGAAAATTGCAGTTATTTTGAGAGTGAGATGGTATTTGAGATTGGTGACAGACCGGTGCGTGTGGTAAGGACACCGGGACATTCTGTCGGATCAGTATGTTTCCTTGATGAAAAGAACAGATGGATGTTCACCGGGGATACCTGCTGTAAGGCTCATGTACTGCTCCAGATGGAATTTGCGGCACCGATGCAGACCTATAAGAAATCACTGGAAAAGCTGATCGCTATGGAATCTCTCTACGATATTACCTGGCCAGGACATCATATCAAACCGGTCGAGAAACAGGTGATACATGATTTCCTGACAGCTGTGGAAGGAATTACAGGTGGCACAATGGAAGGTGCCTGGACCGAGCTTCCTATGGGCAAAGCAAGACTGTTAGAGTATAAAGAAATCGGAATCGAATATTAGATAAAGTATGAGGCAAGAGATGTTTTAATCTTTTGCCTTTTTGGTTGCATGAAAATTTAAAAGAGGCTATACTTTTTTGTATATTTCATATTCATCAAAAATGTATGAAGTTTTTACAGATAGAATAGGAAGGACTCATCCATGGACATCAAAGACTGCATCATTTACGAAAAAACAATCCCTGCTCACCCGGCAGTATACGATGATTTTCCGGAGAATCTGCTGCCGGAACTGGCAGGGTATTTAAAAGAGCACGGAATTGAAAAATTATATTGTCATCAGACGGAAATGTTTGAGAAAGTGACTTCCGGGAAGAATGTTGTTATCACAACATCAACGGCGAGCGGCAAGACCTTAAGTTTTTTACTCCCGGTTTTACAGGACATTTTGAAAAATCCGCTGACAAGGGCAATCTTCATTTACCCGACCAAGGCACTTGCGGCAGACCAGTACCGTGCGATTGCACCGTATCTGGAATATTTTGGAGAGAACCGTATTGTGGCGGGCGTGTATGATGGGGATACGCCGGTGGCGGAGCGTACAAGAATCCGGCAGAGTGCCAATATTATATTGACAAACCCGGAGATGGTGAATGGGGCATTTCTGCCGAATCACAGCAAATACGGGTTTGATTTTATTTTTTCCAATTTAAAATACATTGTGATCGATGAGCTGCACACGTATCGTGGAGCGTTCGGTTCGCATCTGGCAAATGTGTTCCGCAGGCTTTCAAGAGTATTCCGTTATTATCATTCCAATCCGCAGTTTCTTTGCAGTTCTGCTACGATCGCCAATCCGGTGGAGCTTGCAACAGAGATCTGTGGAAAGCAGTTTGCACTTGTGGATAAGGACGGCTCCCCAGCAGCAGAACGTGGATATTATCTCATCCAGCCGCCGAAGATCATGGGGAAAGACGACAACTATTATGGGCAGATCCGCATTACGACAGTGGCGGCAGAACTTTTGCCGGAGCTGATGGATGAAGGAAAAAATTTTATTGCGTTTACGAAGTCCAGAAAGAATGTGGAGATCGTCTTAAAAGAGACGAGAGATCATTTGGAAGCGGAGGGATTTTTAGGCACGCATAAGCCGGATGAAATCTCCGGTTATCGTGGCGGTTACACGCCGCTTGAGCGGAAACAGATTGAAAATCAGATGATCTCGGGAGAACTGATGGGACTTGTTTCCACGAATGCATTAGAACTTGGAATTGATATCGGAAAGATCAGTACCACGGTGTTAGTCGGTTATCCGGGCACCAGAGCCTCATTCTGGCAGCAGACAGGGCGTGCCGGAAGAAGCGGGAAAAGGAGCAGCAACTATCTCATTCTCGACAATCAGCCGTTTGACCAGTACATTGCACTTGAGCCGGGCTGGCTGTTTGAGGGAAGCAGTGAAAATGCTGTGATCGATAAGAATAATCTGATTATTGAGCTGGCGCATATCCGTGCGGCAGCAGCGGAGATCCCTTTGACGCTTGATGATATTTCCCTGTTTCCGGATCTTGGCGAGGCAATCCCGGTACTTCTCCGCGCTGAGGAACTGTCGAGCCACAATGGAAAATTTGCGTGGTCTGGCGGTGAGTTCCCGGCGGGTGATTTTTCCATGCGCAATATTGACGAAAAGCGCTATAAGCTTCTGCACAAGGACAGCGGAAAAGAGATCACAGAGATGGATGAGAGTCAGGCGTTCCGCGAGCTTCACGATGGTGCGGTCTACATGCATGACGGCGTTGCCTATCAGGTGACAAAGCTTGATCTTGAGAGCCGGACTGCCTATGCAGTGCCATTTAATGGAAATTATTATACAGTCGCGGCAGGGGAAGCGAATGTGAAGATCGTTCACGAGAGTAAAAATATGCCGCTTGCGCGCACAGAGCTTCATTTTGGCGATGTCAATGTGAGCGATTACGTTTATATGTTTAAGAAAATGCAGTTTCATAATCATCAGAATCTTGGCTATGAGCAGTTACCGAAGGCACTCTCCAAAGACTATGATACGGAGAGCACCTGGATGCGTGTGCCGGAGAATGTGGTCAAAGTTTACCGTGGCTTAATTCAGGTGAATGAAAATACGAAAATGGTGCGGAACAATTATTATGAGGGCGTCTGTTTTGCACTGAAAAATGCTGCCCGGATGGTGACCATGACGGAGCAGGAGGATATTGGAGTTATCACGTCGGCGAATGCACTGGAACTTGCGTTTGACACAAGCTCGGACGTAGACATTTATTTTTACGATAAGTATGTGGGTGGACTTGGATTCTCTGAAAAGATTTATGATAATATGGAAGATATTATCCAAAATGCAGTGAAGCTTGTAAAAGGCTGTGGATGCAAAGATGGCTGTGCCGCCTGTGTGGGAGATCACAGGCTTGACAGGCAGATGGTACTTTTCGGACTGGAAAACCTGCTGGAACACTGGGATGTCCCGATGGGAGTGAAGACTGCAGAGCATGCGCCGTCCACGTTCCGGAGAAAAGAGTTCTCGTTTGAAAAGTTAGGAGAGCAGTGGCAGGAGTTCTGCAAAAAGATTAGTGAAAACGGAGAGAACTTTGCCGCATTTTTACAGACCGTTCCGGCGGTGGAAGTGAGAGAGCGGATGCTGATCTTAAAATTATCCAGCGCCTTTTATACTGACTGGGTGATGGAGCCGGGAAATCGCGCAAGTCTTAAGAATATTATCAGCTACTATGCGGATGTGCCGGTTGGATTCCAGATTCAGGTGGCGCTTACGGATGAAGTGAAAGAGCCGGATAAGGACGCAATGGAGAAGATGGGGCGGAGGTTAAAATGAAAACAAGAGAAGAAGCAACAAAATACGGACTGTCATTTCCAGACACTTATCTGGAAACGCCGTTTCATGATCCAAACTGGGAGTTAGTGCGTGTGCATGGAAGCAAAAAGGCATTTTTGTGGGTATATGAGCGGAACGGATACATCAATCTGAATGTGAAAGTGCGCCCGGAGTGGCGCGATTTCTGGAGGGATGCCTATGCGTCCGTGCTTCCGGGATATCATCAGAATAAAGAACACTGGAATACGATCATTTTAGATGGGACAATCCCGGATAAGGATGTGAAGCAGATGATTGCAGAAAGCTATGACATTATCACAGACAGTCCGACAAAGCGTATTTATGAGGCGGTGAAAACCATTCCAAAAGGTAAAGTGGCAACTTACGGCAGGGTGGCAGAGCTTGCCGGAAATCCGAGAATGTCCAGAGCTGTCGGAAATGCCCTGCACCATAACCCGGACCCGGAGCATATCCCATGTTACCGTGTTGTGAATTCCAAGGGAGAATTAGCAGGGGCTTTCGCCTTTGGAGGGGAGCATGTGCAGGAAGAACTGCTGAAAGCAGAAGGCATTGAAGTGGTGAATGGCAGGGTGGATTTAAAGAAATATGAAATTTAAAGAAAATTACACACAACAGCTACAACGTCTAAATGAATACCAGAAAGCAGCCGTTTTCGATGAGAGCAGCGCCTGTCTTGTGAACGCCAATGTGGGAAGCGGTAAGACGACGGTTCTTATCACAAAGGTCATGTATCTGCATTACGAGAAGCAGATTCCATATGAGCAGATGGTTGTTCTGACTTTTACGAATAAGGCTGCGGATGAGATCAAAGAGCGTCTGTATGCGCTGGAGCCGGAGATCACAGAGGAACAGTTGTGGGGCTTTGGAACATTTCACAGTGTGTGTCTTACGATGTTGAAGAAAATGCTTCCGGTGGAAAAATTGGGTTATACTAAAGAATTTATGGTGCTGGATCCGGACGAAGAACTTGAGATGGCAGAGCAGTTGATCTTAACTTATCAGCTGAAAATCAAATATAAGAACCGGCTGAAAAAGCGTCTGGAACAGAAAAACAGCAAATATCAGGATGATATTGAAAAATTAAAGGCATTGCTAAAGGAAGAGAAGATACGTCAGGATAAAATGACGTTTGACGAGCTGCTGGAAAACACATGTAAATTGGTGAAGATGTCAGCAGAAATAGAAGAAGTATCAAAAAAGAATGCGAACTTGCAAGACAACGAGAATACAAGAATGCAAGATATCTCCTGGATCATCGTGGACGAAGTTCAGGACAGCGATGAGAAACAGTTAGAGCTCATCGACTGCCTGAAAAAACCACAGACCTGTTTTTTCGCAGTAGGTGATCCGAATCAGGTCATTTACAGTTGGCGTGGAAGTGCTTTTCATATTTTTTATCAGCTGAAGACCAAGTATCAGGCAACGGAGCTGACACTTCCGGTAAATTACCGTTCCAGCAGTGAAATCCTTGCAGTGGCACGGTGCTTTATGCAGCAGGGAGGCACATTGCAGGGCGGCAGAGAGAGCGGTGATAAAATTCAGATCCGGAATATGTATGATCCGTTTCAGGAGGCCGATTATCTTGCAGGCACGATCAGGGAACTGCATGCATCAGGGCTTCCATACCGGGAAATAGCGGTATTTTACCGTTTGCAGAATCAATCGGAAATTTTTGAACATGTTTTTGAAAAAGAAGGCATTCCATTTGAAGTTTCGTTAAAAAAGACTGTGAAAGACATCCCGGTTCTGGACTGGCTGATCAAGGTACTGCGTTTTTCTGTCAATCCGAAAGATAAAAGCTCCGGTATTGCAGTGCTTGCGGATAAGAGATACGGGCTCGGCATGTCGGTGAAAGAAGCGGAAAAAGCAATTGATAGTTTGTGTGAAACTCGAAAAATGCAGATAGAGACTCCACAATCAGAGAAGAAAAAAATAAAATCAGATATCCGTAAGCAAATGCGTGGATTTTCGCAAGCATATTTCAACGCTCAATCCACAACAGCCGAAAACCTCTGGAGTTATTTTTCTCTGGAAAATCATCTCCACCCAACGACAGCTTCGTATGTAGAAGACAGAACCTGCGTCATGGACTTTTTGGAGCGCATGACCATCTATCAGAAAGAACAGCAGAAAAATGTCGTGGAAGGTTTTTCGGAATTTTTGAATATGGCGTCTTTGTATGGAACGAATATTTTGAAAAAAGAGATACATAATGAAAACGATACTGTAAAGCTTATGACACTTCATGCATCCAAAGGGTTGGAGTTTTCCCATGTTTTTATCACAGGTGTGAATTATGGGCTGATTCCTTTGCAGACCAAAAGTTTTGAGGAGGAAGAGGAGGAGCAGCGTCTCTTTTTTGTCGGCATCACAAGGGCGAAGGAACATCTGGAACTTTCCTATTACACAAGTCCGGGACAGTACCGGGCAGCACCCGGACCGAGCAGATATCTGCGCATGATACCGGGAAATCTGATCGAAGGACAGGAGAAGGATCGGGAGTCTTCGGCAACGCATTTACAGGATCTGAAACGCCAGATCCTTGCAGAGCGTGCAGAGCATATAGAACTGCAAGAAGCCGGCAAAATATCAGGGGGAAAAAATCCATCGGCGAATACAGGAACAAAGAATATTTCAGTAGGAAATGAAGCAGTAACCACACAAAAACGCCGCGTCCGTCATCCAAAATACGGCACCGGTTCCGTGGTGAGAGAGGATGACATGATGATTACCGTTGACTTTGATGATTATGGGGAAAAAGAACTCATGAAAATGTTCGGCGGTCTGGAAGAATTGCCGTGATACTTATATATTGTCAGGTATCGGGCGATTATGAAAAAGAATAGCGTACTTGTACAAAAAAGAAAACAATTCCTACCTTGACAAGGGGAAATAATGCGTTATAATACTTATATCATATCAAATAACTAGGAAATATCAATTACAAACTAATTTAGAGATAGAAAGAGGTACAAAGATATGAGTAAACTGATTTACTTAGATAATGCAGCAACAACGCAGGTATATCCGGAAGTGTTACAGGAGATGCTTCCATATTTTTCAGAAGTATACAGCAATCCATCTGCAATTTACAGTTTTGCATCTGAGAGCAAAAAGGCGGTTGATAAAGCAAGGACTTCCGTGGCAGAACTGATCAATGCGAAGACAGATGAGATTTATTTTACAGGCGGCGGCAGCGAGTCTGATAACTGGGCATTAAAGGCAACCGCAGACGCTTATGCGTCCAAAGGAAAACACATCATCACAAGCACGATCGAACATCACGCAATCCTTCACACCTGTGCTTACCTGGAGAAAAAAGGTTTTGAGATTACGTATGTGAACGTTGACGAAAACGGTAAAGTAAAACTGGACGAGTTAGAGGCAGCAATCCGTCCTGACACAATTTTAATTTCCATAATGACAGCAAATAACGAGATCGGAACCATCCAGCCGGTCAGGGAGATCGGACGTATCGCACATGAACATGGCGTATTATTCCACACGGACGCTGTACAGGCATTTGGACATATTCCGATCGATGTGGATGAGATGAACATTGATATGCTGAGTGCCAGCGGTCACAAGATCAACGGACCAAAGGGAATCGGCGTAATGTATATCAGAAAAGGCGTGAAGATTCTTTCCTTCATCCACGGTGGTGCGCAGGAGAGAAAACGTAGAGCCGGAACTCTGAACGTACCGGGTATCGTAGGTATCGGCAAAGCAGCCGAGATCGCAAAAAATACCATGGCAGAGAGAAGTGCAAAAGAGATCAGCTTAAGAGATCATCTGATCGACCGTATTTTAACAGAAATCCCATATGTGAGATTGAACGGTGACAGACAGGACCGTCTGCCAAACAACGTAAACGTATGCTTCCGTTATATCGAGGGTGAGTCCATGCTGATCTTATTAGATCAGGCAGGTGTCTGTGCATCCAGTGGTTCTGCATGTACTTCCGGATCCTTAGACCCGTCTCATGTATTGCTTGCGATCGGACTTCCTCATGAGATCGCACACGGTTCTCTTCGTCTGACACTTTCCGAGAAGAATACCATTGAAGAGATCGATTTTGTTGTAGACGAGTTAAAGAAGATCATTGAACGTTTGAGAAGCATGTCCCCATTATATGAGGATTTCGTAAAAAAACAGAATAAATAAATTTTTCAATCACATGATTTTACAGTGATCAAAATAACAGGTTATATTCAAAGAAAGCAGGATAAAAAATATGTATAGTGAAAAAGTAATGGATCATTTTAACAACCCAAGAAACGTTGGAGAGATTGAGAATCCAAGCGGTGTCGGTACCGTTGGTAATGCAAAATGCGGCGACATCATGAGAATGTATCTTGACATTGATGATAACGGGATCATCCAGGATGTAAAATTTAAAACATTTGGATGTGGCGCAGCCGTTGCAACAAGCAGTATGGCAACCGAACTTGTAAAGGGTAAAACGGTACAGCAGGCGTTGGAAGTGACAAATAAAGCCGTAATGGAAGCTTTAGACGGACTTCCACCAGTGAAGGTTCACTGCAGCCTGTTGGCAGAGGAAGCAATTCACGCTGCATTATGGGATTACGCAGAGAAAAACCATATCACGATCGAGGGACTGGAGAAACCGGTGAACGATATTTCTGAGAAAGAAGAAGGCGAAGAGGAAGAGTACTAAGCGCTTTTTCCGGAAGGCACATCAGACTGTCAGGCAGATTTATGAAAAAGGTAAACTGCCGGCAGTCTTTTTTGTGCAATGGGAAAATTCTCATATCTATTTCATTCCAGTTATGGTAAAATATAGCTATTGCAAAAAGCAGAATAGCAGATCATAAGGAAAACGAATTGAGGATAAAAAGATAATGGAAGATTTACAGGTAGAAGATTTTAATGATCCAATAGAACATAAAGCAGAGCAGACAGCAGACGGTATTAAGACACCGGAAAATCAGGAGAATGATGAGGAACAAACCTCCATTTTCAAAGAGATCATGAGCTGGGTGATCCCGTTTGCAATTGCCTTAGTGGCAGCGCTTCTCATCAAAAACTTTCTGATCATCAATGCGGATGTACCTACCGGGTCAATGGAGAATACAATCCTGCCGGGAGACCGTTTTATCGGAAACCGGCTCGCATATGTGTTTGGAGAGCCAGAGAGAGGGGATATTGTCGTATTCCGGTATCCGGATGATGAGAGTGAGATTTATGTGAAGCGTGTGATCGGGCTTCCGGGGGATACCATCGATATTGAGGATGGAAAAATATATATCAATGGATCGACAGAGCCTTTACAGGAGGACTATCTGAAAGAGGAATGGACTGTTGCCACAGGTCCATATACATTTGAGGTGCCGGAGGGATCGTACTTCATGATGGGAGATAACAGGAATGATTCCTGGGATGCGAGATATTGGAGCAACACTTATGTGACAAAAGACAAAATTTTAGGAAAAGCACTTTTTACTTACTGGCCTTTTGCACATTTTGGAAAACTGGAATAAAAAAGGAAGAGTGACATGGTAACATTATTAGCAAAAATATTTATCAAAGACTCAGAAGATAAAATAAAACAGCGTGAGGCATACGGAATGCTGTGCGGTGTGATCGGTATATTATTTAATGTACTGCTTTTTATCGGTAAATTTCTCGCAGGAACTTTAAGCAATTCCATTGCGATCACAGCAGATGCCTTTAACAACCTTTCAGATGCAGGTTCTTCGATCGTGACACTGCTTGGCTTCAAGCTTGCAGGGGCAAAACCGGATACGGAGCATCCATTTGGACATGGAAGGATTGAGTATGTTTCAGGTCTGGTTGTGGCTGCGGCAATCCTTTTGATGGGTTACGAACTCGTCCGTGACTCCATCGGAAAAATCATGCATCCGGAGGAAACAGAGTTCACGCTCCTTGTGGCAGTGATCCTGATCGCATCCATTCTTGTAAAACTATATATGGCATATTATAACCGTGCTATTGGAAAAAAACTGGATTCTGCAGCGATGAAAGCGGTTGCCACAGACAGTTTAAGTGATACCGCAGCGACAACGGTTGTGCTTCTGGCATCCGTATTTACCCATTTTACAGGAATCAAAATTGATGGCTACTGCGGTCTGGTTGTGGGCTTATTAGTCGGTTATGCAGGTTTTGACGCTGCCAGAGAGACATTAAATCCATTGCTTGGACAGCCGCCGGCGCATGAATTTGTAGAAAAAATAGATGAGATCGTAATGTCACATTCGGAAGTATGCGGAATGCATGATCTGATCGTCCACGATTACGGTCCGGGCAGACAGATGATCTCATTGCATGCAGAAGTTCCGGCAGAAGGAAATATTATGGAACTGCATGATGTGATAGACAATATTGAGAATGAACTGCGTGAGACACTTGGCTGTGAGGCAACGATCCACATGGATCCGGTCGTGACTTCGGATGAGCATGTGAGTGAGACGAAAGCGGCGATGGTATCTCTGATCAAGGCAATTGATGAAGATTTGTCCATTCACGATTTCAGAATGGTGAGTGGCGGGACGCATACGAACCTCATTTTTGACATTCTCGCGCCATTTGGATTCCGCCTGACGGACGAGGAACTGCTCACAGAAGTGCTCCAGTCTGTGCATGAACATTTCGGTGATAACTATTACGTGGTGACGAAAATCGATCATTCTTACATATAAGACAGAAAAAAGCCTGCATCGAAAGGATATTTCCTGAGATGCAGGCTTTTTCTGTATAAAATACGTTACTTCAATTGAATACAATAGAAAATTTTTGAAACCCGGCGGTGCGGTCAGGTATCTAATATATGAAAGGTGGGTGAAAGATGAAAAAAGAAGAGTACTCTTTAGTTTATAAAGCAATTCATGGGGACAGTCATGCATACGGCAAATTGATTCATCAGTATAACCCATACTTTTATAAAATAGCTTTTTTATATGTAAAAAATGAGGACGCAGCAGTCGAAATTGTTCAGGATAGTGTCTATCAGGGATATCTGAAAATAAAGACACTGAGAAATCCGGAGCTGTTTTCAACATGGATGACCAGAATCATTATGAATAAAGCGGTTCGTTATATAAAACAGAATAAAAAAATTGTGGAATACGAGGAAGCATTTCATGAGGCTTCACATTCTGAACATGTTGAAGAAAAGCTTGATTTAATGAATGCAGTAAACCGGCTGCCGAAAAAATACAAAGACGTCATCATTCAAAAATATTTTCTGGAAATGTCTGTGGAGGAAATTGCAAAAAAGCAGATGATACCGGAGAATACAGTGAAAACCAATTTATCAAGGGCAAGAGCTGCTTTAAAGAAAATGTTAAAGGAGGACTATTTTGAAGATTCATGATGAAATGAGCCAGATATCCGTGCCGGAAGATTTAGATGAAAAAACATATCAATCCATTTTAAGCGCTGAAAAAACAGTACAAAAAAATAGATTTCGAAAAAAATGTACGTGGTCGGTACTATCCTGTCTGGTAATCATTTTTGGAATTATTCATGTTACAAACCCGGCAATGGCAGAAAATATACCGATTGTCGGAAGTGTATTTACCTATATTCAGGACGTCATTGATTTTAAAGGAGATTATAAAGAGTATGCCACTGGCACGGATGAAAGAGTGCAGGATCATGGAATTACGATATCCATGACAGAAGCCTATTGCGATGGAGCAAATTTATTTGTCTCTTATGTGATTGAGAGCCAGAAGAAGTTTACAGAATACAGTGACAATCAGATTTTCCAGAATCAGATTGGCTATGAGGGAATCACCAAAATAAAATCAGATGACAAAATTTATTCCTTAAATGATTGTGGTGCGGCAGGTTTGACCGGTAAATATGTAGATGAAAATACGTTTGCAGGATCACAGTATTTTGATCTTTCGGGAAAAGAATTTCCAGATCAGTTCCAATTGGAAATTTATATTTATAATATAACACTGATTGCAGAAAATGTGAAAAACCAAAATATTTCCATATGGGGACAATGGAAATTTTCAATCCCGATACAGGTCAACAAAGAAGATGTTACTATGTACGAAGTAAATGAATGGAACGAAGGATATTCCATAGATGAAGTGATTGTAACACCAATTATTACGACGATTAAAACGACTCACCCGGATATATACAGAGACAATTTCAATTATGATGTGCTTGTATATGGGGATGAAAATGGTACAGAAGAACTCACTATGCAGGGATTCTATGATGAAACGAAAGGTGTCTTTAAGGTTTCAACCAAAGATATTGCAACAGATTTGTATATTTATGTCATAGATGAAAGCAGGATGAGTAAAAAGAAAACGGACACAGATTTCAGGGAAGAATTGGAGCAGAGAGCGATTGTGCGTAAAGTGATTCATTTGCAATAAGAAAATCCCGGATGTAGATTTTCATACATCCGGGATTCTTTCTATGATTAATTATTTTCCTGAGTGTTTGTAGTCTCAGAATTTGCGATTTCAGAGTTTTCCGTTTCAGAGGACTCTGTCTCGTTTACCTCGGTAGGTTCTTCCGTTTCTGTCGTAATGACATCAGGATCTTCATAAATTACCTCATCATTGCTTGCCCGTAAGATAATGCCCTGGGAACCGGTGATACTTACGGAAATCACATCGCCATCGGAAACATTATCCAGAGAAGTTGTCAGGATTCCGGAGGTAAGGTAAGTGGTAGGAACCTTCTCGCCATTTACAAAAATCTTGGCATTCTTTGTAAAGTTGGAACCGTAAACCGCTAAGGTATTATTCAATACATTTTTGCGGACGGATGTTACATTGACGTCTTCCACGTCCATGACAAGATCCGTTGCCGGATATAAATCATCGCCGTTGTAAGCATATCTCTCACCGTAGAGAAGGTCATACTGGAGATTGTCAAGACCATTCTGGTAAGTGGAGGAATCTGCCTGTGTCTGTGTGTAAGTAAACATGGTTCCTTCATGGATACCCATCTGACCGGTAATGTGTGCTAATAACTGGTAAGCAGTCAGATCAGCGTCCTGTTTTGGAAGACCGAAGTTATTCCAGGTTGCATATTTTGTCTTGAAAATATCACCGGATTTCATATCGGAATCTTCAAGACCCATTGTAGGAAGGTGATCGCCAAACATAACAATAATGGTATCCTCACCGCGGCGGTTGACTGCATCAATGAGGTTTGCAATAAAGTTATCTGTGTTGTGGATCATGTTTACATAATATTCCCACTGATTATTGGAAGCTTCATCGGCAGCTCCGGTTACAGTGATCTCCGGATTCTCAATAATCTTTTCTGTAGGATAATCGCCATGGGAACCAACTGTGATCGTGTATACAAAGTCGGACTGATTTTCGGTTGCATCCATAGCTTTTACAGTCTCATTTACAAGAACTTTATCAGTTGGCCAGCTTCCGCTTGGTGTGTACTCGGTAATGTTCATTAACTCTTTACTTGTAAATGTATCAAATCCCATTTTTGAAAACGCATTGTTTCTGCTGTAGAAAGTAGCCGTGTTGTTATGTACGACATGTGTGCCATAACCAATAGAGGAAAGGTCAGATGCAATACTTTCAACGCTTGGGCAGTCAGACTGTTTTAAAATTGTTTTGTAAGGATACTCGCCGGTACCAAAGTACTGCATGCTCATACCGGTTAAAACTTCAAATTCTGTATTGGCAGTTCCAGCTCCGACAACAGGTACGGTAAGATAACCGGTGGTGAAGTTCTGCTCTAAACTGTGGAACGTTGGAATCGGATCTTTTGACATCTGAAGGAAATTCACATCATATGGATCGATAAAGGATTCCAGCAAAATACAGATAATATTCGGCTCTTTGCCAGCAGAAACAGTTGTTTCTTCTTTGGAAGAGTCCACTAAAGTTTCGATAGCGTCAATGGTTTCTTTGGAGTAATCATCCGGTTTATCCATTCCACGGCCGACAACGCTTGTAGAGAAACCATAAACAAATCCGTAATCAGAGTAACCCTGTGCAATATTTGCAAAGTAAGAGGCAATAATATTAGAACTCTGTGCAGCCTGTGTTGTGATCGGAATACCGACAACTAACAGTGCAACGATCGCAAGCGGGGAAAGTACAATGTGGCGTTTTCCCTGATACTTCGGTCCTTTGATAAAGAAGAGAACCAGAAATATAATGAAAGAAGCAACCACAGCTACTACGACAGTAGCCTCTTCCGCAGTAAAATAATTGGTGTTCTGCATTGCGAACAGGTCTGGAAGCATTTTAAAATCGGTGTAGCTGAACGGTGTTACACGGTTGGAAAGGATGATTCCGTTGACTGTGCCGAGGAAAATCCAAAGTCCGGTGATCAGAACACGAAGCTGTGCCCTTGTCTTAAACAGGTAAACGATCGATAAGGAAGCAAATACAATAAAGGCATTGTAAAGATATGCCCATGTATGATTGCCTACGAAGGAAACAGCAGAGAAAAAGTCTCTTCTGGAGATCACTTCTACGGTAAAAGTAATAAAGCATGCTAAAATAAAGTGGAAAATAAGAGAATATCTATTGAAAAATGCAATTCTCTTATAATATTTCTCACTGTGTGTTTTCCTTTTTGGTAATTTTGAAAGAAAAACTTCTGCTTTTTCCTTTACCGGTGCAAATTTCTGGAATAATTTGTTCATTTTTTCTTTGACTGACTTGAATTTCTGTTTCATATACCCTCCTTGTTGGCAAAGGAAAATACAAAAAATTGATTTTCCTGTCTGCATCTGAGCTTTTTGCAATCGCTTTTGCAAAAAAAATACAGGTGCGTTACATCTATCAGCAGTTATGATAATCTGCAATGAAAAAGAGTTTTAAAAGCTCTTTTATTGTCCAAGTAAAACACATGTAAAATTACAGTAAAAAAATTATTTTTGATACTAAAAGAATATATCGCTTATGAGGGAAAAAAACAATTGGAAAGATAAATAAAAAAGAAGGAAGATTTCAGGATTTTCTATAAAATATGAATAAAAAATGAACAAACTATGACTAAATGAGAACATATAGCACCGGAGGCTATTTCACAAACTTGTTAATAGCCTCGTTTAAGTCTTTTAATACCTGCTCATCACCTGTTTCAATCGCATCTACCAGACAGTGGTTAATGTGATCTTCCAGAATGATTTTACCGATATTGTTAATTGCTGACCGCACTGCCGCAATCTGGATCAGGACTTCACTGCAGTCCCTTCCGTCCTCAATCATGGTCTTAACGGCTTCCATATGCCCGATCGCACGGTTCATACGGTTTAAAACTGCCTTTGTGTTTTTGTGATGGTGTGGGTGGGAATGTGAGTGACCGTGTTCGTGTGCTTCCTCATGCGTGTGTGTATAAACAGTACCGTCCTTGGCGATATGTGTATGTTCCATATGTACTCCTTTGTATTCTATAGTTACCAGTCACTATCCCAGTCTGTTGTTCCAGAATCCCAGCTGTCTCCGGAATCCCAGTCATAACTGCTGTCAGAATCCGAATCGGAAGTATAATGCTCGTCATAGTAACTGCTGTCCTCAAATTCTGTAAAGCTGGAAGTCCATTCGCTATCATCATTGTAGTTGAACTGATAGTCAGTTTTATTTGCTAAGACGTCGTCCGGAATCGAGGATTTGCTGACTTTTTCATAATCGCCACCGTAACCGTAGTCTTCGTACTCATACCAGCTATGGCGTGTGTTGGCGTAAATGGTGTCGTTATAGCGATAATAGCTGACATTGTAATAAGCGTGGAGCGGTGCAAATAATAAACAGAAGGAAATGACATAAATCACAACATAAGTCAGTAAAAATGCGCGACCGGACGACTTTTCCCCAATTACGTTATCATGAAATTTTTGCAGGAGAGGAACACGGCCACCAAATTTACCAGCCAGAATTAAACTTGCGATTGTCAGTCCGATTGCAAGAAAAACGGACCAGAACAGGGAAGCTCCGAATCCTTTGGCAAGCATATCGATAATGGCAATGGAGATCAGCCCCACAAAGCCGGCAAAAAAGATCGCAAAAGTGATGAGTATGTTTTTCCGCTTTTCTTTCTTCTGCTCCCGCGTGAGTGTCTGCTGTTGCTTTCTTGTCTGGTTATTTGCCTTCTGATTTAAAATCTCAGATTTTAATTTCAGATAAAGTTCATTGACAGCATAAGCTTCATCCGTGCCCTGATAGCGGATGGCACGTTCGCCGTTTGCCTTGTTTTTGTATACAATGAACTGGTCGCCATCCTGATAAATACCAAATGCTTTTGGTTTCTTATAATTGATGCCAATAAAAAATCTTGTTGTCTCATACGGCGGCAGGTGTCTGTCCTGATACCACTGCTGTAATTCGGCGATTGTTTTTGGTGTTTTATCGGCGGTTCGTTTGACTGCATTGTTTGTTGCCCCGCAAAATGGACATTTATCTGCGGTTTCTTCAATCATGGAACCACAGTATTCACATTTTATCTGCATTTCATCTTCTCCCCGGAAGCGGCGTGTTTGTCAGAACAGAGTCTGCCTTTACCACTTCTATATTATAAGGTAATGATTCCGTACTTTTATGCTATTACAGTATAGATTATATTATGACATTTATCTTTGACAGAATCAATAGGAAAAAGTGTTATTGCGGGCGAGCAGTAACGCTTGCATTTCCGGTATAAAGCAGATATAATTTCTACATCAGAATAAAAATGTTTTATCAACAAAAACTATACGATGGGGTATATCAGATTTGGTATACCCTGTTTTTTCTTCGCAAAACAAGGAGACCAAATCCTCTGCTCACCAGAGGGTTCGCATTTTGCTTCGCAAAACAAGGAGGATTATGAATTTATTAGATATTATTGGACCGGTCATGGTTGGACCGTCCAGCTCCCATACAGCGGGAGCAGTAAAAATCGGACGAGTCTGTCACAAACTGCTTGCAGAAAAAGTGGTAAGGGCAGATATCTTTTTTCACGGATCATTTCTGGCAACAGGAAAAGGACATGGAACGGATAAGGCGGTTGTGGCAGGACTTCTTGGAATGCAGGTGGATGACCCGGCGATTCCGCACAGCTTTGAGATCGCAGAGCGTGAGGGATTGCAGTTCACACTGTCCGGGATCGATCTTGGGGATGTGCATCCAAACTCTGTCAAACTGGAACTTACAGGCGAATCAGGAAGAACGCTGGAGGTAATTGCGGCATCTATCGGAGGCGGACGTATTGAAATCTGTGAGATCGATGGTCTGACAGCAAATTTCAGTGGAGATTATCCGACACTGATCGTGCATAATATTGACCAGCCGGGGCATGTTACAGAGGTAACATCCATGCTTGCCCACAAATCGGTTAACATCGCAACGATGCAGTTATACCGTGCAAGCCGTGGGGGGAATGCAGTTATGGTCATCGAGTGCGATCAGGAAATTCCGGCGGACGCACTCAAGTGGTTAGAACGGATGGAAGGAATTTTAAAAGTAACATATCTGAGTTTACTGTAAATAAATTTCTTGTATTTGCGAAACTCAGATTGATGTTATGAATGTTGTGTAAATGTGACAAAATTTGTAAAAATCAGGAGAAGAATCATGTATAAATCCTTGGAAGAAATATGCGAAATGACAACAAAAGAAGGAAAGCCCTTCTGGAAAATCGTGCAGGAAGATGATTGCAGGGAGCAGGGAATCAGCGAGGGAGAAGCCTTTGAGCAGATGCGGGGCATGTATCAGGCAATGCGTGAGGCAGATGACAATTATGATGGAAAGCTGAAGTCTGCAAGCGGTCTGGTGGGAACAGACGGGGAAAAAATGCATGCAGCAAGAGAAGCAGGAACTTTGCTCTGTGGAAAATTTATTGGAAAAGTGATGGAAAAAGCTTTAAAGACAGGTGAATCCAATGCCTGCATGAAACGGATCGTTGCAGCACCGACTGCGGGCTCCTGCGGTGTTGTTCCGGCAGTTTTTCTCACATTAGAAGAGGAAAAACATTTTTCCGAAGAAAAAATGGTGGAAGCCCTTTATGTGGCGGCAGGAATCGGCGGCGTGATCGCAAACAGGGCGTTTCTCGCCGGGGCAGCCGGAGGTTGTCAGGCTGAGATCGGCTCGGCTTCAGCGATGGCGGCTGGAGGCGTGGCATACCTTATGGGTGGAGATGCTGTTCAGATTTCCCATGCGGCAGCCCTCGCATTGAAAAATCTGCTCGGACTTGCCTGCGATCCCGTGGCAGGTCTGGTCGAAGTGCCATGTGTGAAGCGCAATGTGATGGGAGCAGTTAATGCGATGACTTCGTCGGATATGGTCATGGCTGGAATCACAAGTAAAATCCCGCCGGATGAAGTGATAGATGCAATGCGTGCGATTGGACGCAGCATGAGCGAGGATATCCGCGAAACTGGAAAAGGAGGGCTTGCCGGAACTCCGACCGGAGTGGCAATCCGGGAACGGATGGCTGGGACGCTATAACCGGAATTTAACGGACGTAGTGTCGCAGATTCTGCAGTGCTTTTACAGGTTGTGAGGGGCAGATATAAGTGCCCTCTCACAAGTCAGAATTTTACATGTAATGAAAAAGAAAAACGGTATAAACGAAATATTATGTTTCTGTTCGCTGGA
>OGDD01000218.1_pt1 | contig 58613 bp, 33 predicted proteins | sample 1570301 | NCBI WGS metagenome assembly OGDD01 (sample SAMEA2581971, study PRJEB24529) | metagenome | biome: Human gut stool | place: China | collected 2011 | reverse complement strand
GATTCATAAATCTACCCTTAATCGTGTATTGAATGATAGTTGCGGATTTTAGGTTTTTCAATTAAACCTAATTTTTAGACTTAATTTTTCACCTTACTCCTATTAATATTTTATTGCAGAAGCGCATTTACCCCCCCCATTTCGTTGTGTCATAGGACGCAAAAACCCTCGTAAATACGGCATTTTCAACAAAAAGACGGGAGCATAACTCAATAATTGTTTTTTTTTTTGTACTTTTGCCTGTTGACAAGATTTTTGAACAAAAATAGACGCCTTGTACACTCGTTTACTCGTCTACTTGTCAACTTATCCACTCGTGTACCCGTTTACCCGTACACTTGTCAACTAAAAAAATAAAAAACATGGACGACGAGAAAAAAGACATCATGCCAAGCGATCACTCCGACTACAAACCTGTCAACCGTTTCGACGCTTCAGCAGTGCATCACCTCAGTGGTATGTACCAAAACTGGTTTCTGGATTACGCCTCATACGTAATCTTAGAGCGTGCCGTGCCTCATATCGAGGACGGTTTGAAGCCTGTGCAACGACGCATACTCCACTCAATGAAGCGCATGGACGACGGCCGTTTCAACAAGGTGGCTAACATCGTGGGACACACCATGCAGTTTCACCCTCACGGCGACGCTTCCATCGGCGACGCTCTTGTGCAGATGGGACAGAAGGACTTGCTCGTCGACTGTCAGGGCAACTGGGGCAACATCCTCACGGGCGACCGTGCGGCTGCACCGCGATACATCGAGGCACGACTCTCGAAGTTCGCGCTCGACGTGGTGTTCAACCCTAAGACCACCGATTGGCAGCTCTCCTACGACGGACGCAACAAGGAACCGATTACGCTGCCGGCGAAGTTTCCGCTCCTGTTAGCGCAGGGCGCGGAGGGCATTGCCGTGGGTCTGAGCTCTAAAATCCTGCCGCATAACCTCGTGGAGATATGCGATGCTGCCATCGCCTACCTGCGTGGCGAGGAGTTCCACCTCTACCCCGACTTCCCCACGGGCGGTTCTATCGACGTGGCGAAGTACAACGACGGACAGCGTGGTGGCACCGTAAAGGTGCGTGCGAAGATAGAGAAGCTCGACCAGAAGACTATCGTCATCCGCGAGATACCGTTCTCGAAAACCACGTCTACGCTCATCGACTCCATCCTGAAGGCTATCGAGAAGGGCAAGATAAAGGCGAAGAAGGTGGACGACAACACGGCTGCCGAGGTGGAGATACAGGTGCACCTGGCGCCGGGCGTATCGTCCGACAAGACGATCGACGCGCTCTACGCCTTCTCCGACTGCGAGATAAACATATCGCCCAACTGCTGCGTGATAGAGGACAACAAGCCGTGCTTCCTCACCGTGAGCGACGTGCTGCGCCACTCCACCGACTCCACCATGGGTCTGCTGCGCCGCGAGTTGCAGATACGCCAGTCGGAGCTGGAAGAGCAGCTGTTCTTCTCGTCGCTCGAGCGCATCTTCATCGAGGAGCGCATCTACAAGGAGAAGAAGTTCGAGCAGGCGAAGTCGCAGGACGAGGTGGTCGACTTCATCGACTCGAAGCTGGAGCCGTTCAAGAACCAGGTGTTCCGCGTGCAGGACTTCGAGTACTCATTCCACCGCGAGATAACACGCGACGACATCCTGCGCCTGCTCGAGATAAAGATGCAGCGCATACTTAAATATAATAAGGATAAGGCTGACGAGCTGATAGCGCGCATCAAGGCTGAGCTGGCTGAGATAGAGTACGACCTTGCGCACATGACCGACGTGACGATACACTGGTTCGAGTTTCTGCGCGAGAAGTACGGCAAGGATCATCCGCGCCGCACCGAGATACGCAACTTCGACACCATCGAGGCTTCGAAGGTGGTGGAGGCGAACCAGAAGCTATACATCAACCGCGCCGAGGGATTCATCGGCACGGGTCTGAAGAAGGACGAGTTCGTGTGCAACTGCTCGGACATCGACGACATCATCGTGTTCTTCAAGGACGGTAAGTACAAGATGGTGCACGCTGCGGACAAGATATTCGTGGGCAAGAACATCCTGCACGTGCAGGTATTCAAGAAGAACGACAAGCGCACTATATATAATGTGGTGTACCGCGACGGCAAGGCTGGCGCGGCATACATCAAGCGTTTCTTCGTACCGACGATGACTGCCGGTCGCGAGTACGACTGCACGCAGGGCACTGCCGGCTCACGCATACTCTACTTCACCGCCAACCCGAACGGCGAGGCGGAGGTGATAAAAGTGACATTGGAGGCGAACCCACGCCTGAAGCGCATCTTCATCGAAAAGGACTTCTCCGAAATTGCCATCAAGGGACGCGCCTCGAAGGGCAACCTGCTCACACGCAACCCTATCCACCGCATCGGACTGAAGAGTCACGGCCACTCCACGCTTGGTGGCAGAAAGGTGTGGTACGACCCGGACGTGAACCGACTCAACTACGACGAGCACGGACGACTCTTGGGCGAGTTCTTCGACGACGACTCTATACTCGTGGTGCTCGACGACGGCAACTTCTACATCTCTACATTCGATGCCAACAACCACTATGAGGACAACATTAAACTCATCGAGAAGTGGGACCCTGACAAGGTATGGACAGCAGCCCTGTTCGATGCCGACAACGCCAACAACCTCTACCTCAAACGCTTCCGCATGGAGGCGACGAAACGCTGGCAGAACTACATCGGCGAGAACCCGAAGAGCAAGCTACTGCTGCTCACCGATACGCCGTTCCCACGCATAGAGGTCGACTTCGCACCGACCACTGCGCCTGACGGCTCTGAGACGCAACGCCCGTCGTTGGAGATAGACGCGGAGGAGTTTATCGCCGTGAAGGGCTTCAAGGCGAAGGGCAAGCGTGTCACCACGTTCGACGTGCTGGGGGTGAAGGAGCTGGAACCAACACGCTTCCCCGAACCCGAAGCGGAGGAGAACGAGGAGGAAGCTGAAGAGGTAAACCTCGACCCTGATGCTGGCAAGAGTCAGCAGCAGGTGATTGACGAAATGACCGGACAACTTAATATTTTCACCGAGCATGAGGATCTGTAGTCTATTGCTCGCCATGCTATGGTGTACCTCAGTGGGTGCAGCTTCAGGGGGTGCAGTTGTCTCAACTGCACCAGATTACTTAAATACAGATACGTTGGTGCAGTTGAGACAACTGCACCCCCTGAGGGAGAATGCTCTTATGCTGGGGGTAGGCTACACCGACATTCTCGACACCTACCTCTCGCCGGAGAAATACCGCGGCACCGACCTGCGCTTTCTGTCGCACACGCGCCGTGAAAATGACTCCACCTGCCTCGTGCACCAGTTGCTGCACGAGGGCAGCATCGCCACAGCCGACAACCGCTCGGGCAATGGGGGCGAGATAGGGGGCGGATACACCTTTGCCTACTCGCTGCTGCGCAAGTGGCAGATGCCCGTGGGCAGTTGTCATCTGCGACTGCTCGCCGGTGGCACCGCGGAGCTGAGCGTGGGCTTTCTGTATAACACACGGGGCAGCAACAACCCGGCACAGGCACGACTGGCACTGCAGCTGAAGCCTACCGTAGCTGCCGACTTCGACTTCCGACTGTTCCGCCGCCAGCAACGACCGTTCACACTGCACTACGAGGCATCGGCTCCGCTCTGCGGTCTGATGTTCTCGCCCAACTACGGACAATCGTACTACGAGATTTTCTCACGTGGCAACTACGACCACAACTGCGTGCCTACGACTATCGTCTCCACGCCGTCGCTCCGACAGATGCTCACGCTCGACTTCCGTGCGCTGCACACCACGTGGCGCATCGGCTACCTCGGCGACTGGCACCAGGCAAGCGTAAACAACCTCAAGCAGCACACCTACACTCATGCTCTCGTCTTCGGCATCGTCAGACGCTTCCGCATCGAGAAACTGTAGTCGCCCACGGAACTCACTCTTCTGGTTGAGAAAAACCTCCCACAGAACGCACGGAACACACGGAACCTTCTGGCAGAGAAGTGGCTCCCACAGAACCCACGGAACGCACAGAACCTTCTTGCAGAGAAGAGTCTCCCACAGATTGGCACGGATGCGCACAGATTAGGAGGGTATGGCATCCTGCCATACCCACGCAGCCTCAGGAATCCAGTAGTCTCAGCTCGACTTTACCGACTGTCAGAGCAAGAACTGCACCAACAAAACAAGCAGGGATAAATCCCACAGAACGCACGGAACACACAGAACCTTCTGGCAGAGAAGCACCTCCCACAGATTGGCACGGATGCGCACAGATTAGGAGGGTATGGCATCCTGCCGTACCCACGCTGCCTTCGGAATCCAGTAGTCTTAGCTCGACGTTGCCGACTGCCAGAGCAAGAACTGCACCAACAAAACAAGCAGGGATATCGCCCACAGAACGCACAGAACACACGGAACCTTCTGGCAGAGAAGTACCTCCCACAGAACACTCTCTAAGTTTATAGAAGAATGCGACGCAATAAAACTTCTGTGAATTCCGTGAATTCTGTGGGAGAACCAACGCAACAAAACTTCTGTGAATTCCGTGAATTCCGTGGGAGGACCGACGCAACAAAACTTCTGTGAATTCTGTGAATTCCGTGGAAGTACCGACGCAATAAAACTTCTGTGAATTCTGTGAATTCTGTGGGAGGACTTACGCAACCTAACTTCTGTGAATTCCGTGAATTCTGTGGGAGAACAGACGCAACCAAGCCATCTGTGCAAATCCGTGAAATCTGTGGGAGGACTTATGCAACCTAACTTCTGTGAATTCCGTGAATTCCGTGGGAGAACAGACGCAACCAAGCCATCTGTGCAAATCTGTGAATTCTGTGGGAGGACTTACGCAACCAAACTCCCATGAAACCTGTGGGAAGATGGCGATACTATCTCGGTTGGTGCAGCGGAGACCGCTGCACCCCCTTTAGAATGTTCAGAGGGCGGAGTGGGTATGGCAAGATGCCATACCCTCCTAAAGAGTATAACAATAAAAACAAATGCGAATGAGAAGAATAATCACTATACTGTTTGCATCGCTACTGCTGCTGACCACAGCGTGCGTCGACGAAACGGAGTATGCCGACAATCCGCGCGGCAACTTCGAGGCTCTGTGGCGTGCCATCGACGAGCACTACTGCTTCTTCGACTACAAGCACGAGCAGTACGGACTCGACTGGGACGAGGTACACGAGCGATACAGCCGACAGATAGCCGACGACATGACGACGGGACAACTGTTCGAGGTGTTAGGCAATATGCTCGGCGAGCTGCGCGACGGACACGTGAACATGTACTCGGCGTGGGACGTGGCACGCAACTGGTCGTGGCACGAGGACTACCCGTCGAACGTGAGCGACACGCTGCTCTCGAAGTATCTCGGTACCGACTATCGCATCGCTGCCGGACTGCGCTACCGCGTGCTCGACGACAACACGGGATACATACGCTGCGCTACCTTCGCATACAACTTCGGCGAGGGCAACCTCGACAATATAATGCTCTACCTCGCACCGTGCAACGGACTGATCGTCGACCTGCGCGACAACGGCGGCGGACAGCTCACGGCTGCAGAACAGTTGGCGGCACGCTTCACCAACGAGCGACTGTTGGTGGGCTACATGCAGCACAAAACGGGAAAAGCGCACACGGCGTTCTCGGAGATGAAGAGCCAATACCTGAAGCCGTCGAAAGGCATCAGATGGCAGAAACGGGTGGTGGTGCTGACCAACCGCGCGGTGTATAGCGCAGCCAACGAGTTCGTGAAGTACATGCGCTGCTGCCCGAACGTGACCGTCGTGGGCGACCGCACAGGCGGTGGAGCGGGTATGCCCTACTCTACCGAACTGCCTAACGGCTGGAGCGTGCGCTTCTCTGCCTGCCCTATGTACGACAAGGATAAGAACTCAACGGAGTTCGGCATAGAGCCCGACCATAATGTTGCGTTGAAAGAAGCCGACTGGCTGCGCGGTGAGGATACTATCATCGAGTTCGCACGCGAATTGCTCAGAAAGTAAAAAGGCAGAAGTACCTTTTTACTCTTTTACTCTTAAATCTGGCTGCGTGGTATGGGCAAGATGCCCATACCTCCTACTCTTTTAATCTTTTACTTTCTCATATTTCTTATTTATCTTTCAATCCCTTTTCCAATTCTTCAATAGTCGGCATGGAAGACTTGAAATCTTTCGGGAATAGCTTAGACAGTTGATATTCTGATATTCCCATTGGTTCCTTGTATGAATCCAAGGCGTATTTTGCCACCACATTATCTTTGTCTTTGCAGATGAGCAAACCTATGGTAGGGTTATCTATGTCGGTTTTGAACTGATGGTTGATGGCTGACACATAGAAACTCAGTTGCCCCAAGAATGATGGATGGAACGACTTTGCTTTCAATTCGATGACCACATACGCATGGAGGTGGGCATTATAAAACAGCAAGTCAGGAAAGAACTCCTGCTGACCTACTTCCAAGCGAAACTGCCTGCCCATATAGGAAAATCCCTTTCCAAGTTCCAAAAGAAAACGAGTAACGTTGTTCAGCAATTCGTCCTCAATGTCACGCTCGTCATATTTCTCCCTTAGGTTAAGGAAGTCCAACTGGTAAGGGTCTTTGGTTATTTGTTGCGCCAAGTCGCTCTGCACAGCCGGAAGTGTGGATTGGAAGTTGGTGATAGCCTTGCCGTCACGCTCGTACAAGTCGGAATCAAGCCAGTTGAGAAGAGCATCACGTCCCCAATTGTTTTCCCAAGTCTTTCTTACAAAGAAGAGGGCTTTATCCATGTTTCCCTTGCATCTTGATATTATTCGACAATGATGATCCCATGGTATCATAAACAACAACTTGAAATCGTCAGCACCCTGCTGACGATTTTGATTATGGGGCGCACTTTGTTGAATATCTGCACTATATACACCTTCCATGAAATCGTCAGCAACTTGCGGACGATTTGCTACTAATGGAGCATAGAGCTTATAAAAGTAGCTCATGTACTTCAAGTTGGTTGGCGAGAATCCCTTTATCTCTGGCATTTCATTCTTCAAGTCCTGACTGAGATTCTTGTAGAACCCTGAGCCGTAAGTATTTGTATATTGCTGGGCTTCAATGTCGCGTCCCAACTTCCAGTAGAATTCCAACAGATAGCCATTGGTGACACAGGACGCTTTGAGACGATGACTGTAGAAACGTTCCTTGAGTTCTACAAGCCAATCCTTATAGTCACTATCATTATGAAGAACTACCGCCAAGTCTATATTTTTATTTGCCATTTTTATATTCTTTATTTACGCCACAAATATAATGTTTTATCGTGATAATTCATCGCTAACAAAAAACTTTTTGAATAAGATGGTAACTATTTAGACAAATAAAACCATCTTTACTTTTACTTCTACCAGTACTTGTTGCGGTAGTACTCCAGTACTCGCAGAAAGATTACTCCAGTTTAGCAGCGAGATTACTCCAGTACAGTGGTGAGATTACTCCAGTACTGCTGCGGTAGTACTCAAAAATGGTACGCTTAGGGGTGTGCAACAACGCTTTTATAGCTGCATCGTGACCACTTCGGCGTTCGCCATGCGTGGCGTTTCGTTCATCGGCGTGCCGCTATGCACGCTTCTTATCGCCTTGTTCATTATGCCGTGTCCCACGGCAAGCACGGTCTTTCCATCATAATTATCTCTCACGAACTGCAGGAACGCAGCGGCACGCGCCCTCAGAGTGTCGAGCGACTCGATGTCGTCGGTCCACCGAGCATCCTTTAGGTCGGGGATATATCTGCCTGTGAAGCTGCCCCAGTCGCGCTCGCGCAGCAGCTTTGTCTGCACGATGGCGTCGGGCGACACGCCGTGCGCAGCCGCCAGTATCACACACGTGTCGAAAGCGCGCTTTAGGTCGCTCGACACGAACACGTCGATGGGCGTGTCTTTCAGCTCGGCAGCGAGGGCGCGTGCCTGCTCGATGCCGTTCGGGGTCAGCTCGCCTTGAGTCTGCCCCTGCATTATCTGGCGCACATTGTCGACGGTCTCGCCGTGGCGCACAAGGAGAAGGGTTGTCATATTGTGGTTGTTGTTGTTACTTACTAAGCCGAACTAAGCCTTCTTAGGCCTTTCTAAGCCATTGCTAACTAAGACTTCTTAGGGCTTTCTTGGCCTTCTTGCTAAGCCGAACTAAGCCTTTCTAAGCCTTAGCCGAAGTATCCTCAAGCCCTCCCCGACGGGGAGGGTTGGGAGGGGCTTTTTTACTCTTTTACTTTTAAAAGCACTTTCACCGCTTCGCCCACTGTCGGCACACCGCTCACCACCATTGAGCGTTTGCCGTTCACCTCCTTGAGGTTGCAGCGGCGTGCGTTGGCAGCGATGAAGTCGAGTGCCTTGCCGAAGGTGGCACTGCGGTAGTAGGCAGAGTTGGGGTTGCTGACGAACTGCATCTGCATACGTCCCTGTTTGAGTATTATCTTCTCGCAGCCGAGGCTCTTGCCGTAGCGGCGCAGTGCCACAACCTGCAGCAATTCCTCGCCCTCGTGCGGTATGGCACCGAAGCGGTCGATGAGTCGCTGGCGGTAAGCGTCGAGCTCGTCGTCGTTGTCGATGTTGTCGAGCTCGCGGTAGAGCAGCATACGCTCTGCGCTGCCCGGCACATAGGTGTCGGGGAAGTACATCTCGAGGTCGCTCTCCACGGCGCAGTCCTCTACGAAGGCATCGCCCGTGAGGTTGTTGCCCTGCGCTATCTCCTCGGCGTACATGTCGGCAAACTCGTCGTTCTTCAGTTCGGTGACCGCCTGATTGAGTATCTTCTGATACGTCTCGTAGCCAAGGTCCTCCATAAATCCGCTCTGCTCGGCACCGAGCAGATTGCCCGCACCGCGGATGTCGAGGTCCTGCATGGCGAGGTTGAAGCCGCTGCCCAGTTCGGAGAAGTTCTCCAAAGCCTCCAGTCGGCGGCGCGCCTCGGAGGAGAGCACCGACTTAGGCGGTGCAAGCAGATAGCAGAACGCCTTGCGGTTGGAGCGACCCACGCGACCGCGCATCTGGTGGAGGTCGGAGAGTCCGAAGCGGTGGGCATCGTTGATGATGATGGTGTTGGCGTTGCTGATGTCGATGCCGTTCTCGACGATGGTCGTTGAGAGCAGCACGTCGTAGTCGTAGTTCATAAAGCCGATGAGAATCTTCTCCAGTTCCTCGGGCGACATCTGTCCGTGTCCGATAGCCACACGCGCATCGGGCACGTACTTCGTTATGAGCGAGGCAATCTCGGGCAGGTTGCTGATGCGGTCGTTGACGAAGAACACCTGTCCGTTGCGCGACATCTCGAAGTTGATGGCATCGGCTATTATCTCATGCCCGTACACGCCCAACTCGGTCTGTACGGGGTAGCGGTTGGGCGGCGGCGTGCGCATGATGCTCATGTCGCGTGCGCCCATCAGCGAGAACTGGAGCGTGCGCGGTATCGGCGTAGCCGACATGGTGAGCGTGTCGACGTTGGTCTTCAGCGTGCGCAGCTTCTCCTTTGTAGAGACGCCGAACTTCTGCTCCTCGTCGATGATGAGCAGTCCGAGGTCGTGCCACTCCACAGCCTTTCCTATCAGCTTATGCGTGCCGACGAGTATGTCTATCTTGCCCGCCTTGAGGTCGGCAAGCACCTCGCGCGTCTGCTTCGCCGTGCGGGCACGCGAGAGGTAGTCGACACGCACCGGCATACCCTTCAGACGATCTGAGAACGTCTTGTAGTGCTGGAAGGCGAGCACCGTTGTGGGCACGAGCACTGCCACCTGCTTCGAGTCGCACGCAGCCTTGAACGCTGCGCGTATAGCCACCTCGGTCTTGCCGAAGCCCACGTCGCCACACACCAGGCGATCCATCGGTCGGGCAGACTCCATGTCCGCCTTCACGTCGTGCGTGGCGCGCTGCTGGTCGGGCGTGTCCTCGTAGAGGAACGACGCCTCAAGCTCGTGCTGCAGATAGGAGTCGGCAGAATAGGCGAAGCCCTTCTCGTGGCGACGCTTGGCGTAGAGCTTGATGAGGTCGCGCGCAATATCCTTGATGCGCTTCTTCGTGCGCTCCTTCAGCTTCTCCCATGCGCCGGTGCCGAGCGTGCTGAGTCGGGGCGGTTCGCCCGTGTCGCTGCGGCGGTACTTTGATATCTTGTAGAGCGAGTGGATAGACACGTCGACGATGTCGCCACGCTGATAGTAGAGGCGTATCATCTCCTGGTAGGAGTCGCCGACAGGCACGCGCACCAAGCCGCCGAACTTGCCGATGCCGAAGTCGACGTGCACGATGAAGTCGCCGGGTTCCATCTCCTGCAGCTCCTTCATCGTGAGTGCCATCTTGCCCGTGCGGGCAGCGTCCGACTTCAGGTTGTACTTGTGGAAGCGGTCGAATATCTGATGGTCGGTGAAGAAGCACAGACGCAGGTCGTTGTCGGCGAAGCCCTCGTGCAGAGTGCGGTTTACGGGAGTGAAGGGGAGGGTTGAATGTTGAATGTTGAGGTGTTGAGGTGTTGAGGTGTTGAGGTGTTGAGAATTCCTGCGCATCTGTTGCAGCTCCTCACTGTCGAAAATATCGCGCAGGCGCTGCGTCTGCTTCTCCGAGTCGGCGAGGATGTAGAGCTGGTAGCCCTGCAAGAGATAGTCGTCGAGGGTCTGGGTGAGCAGACTGAAGTTCTTGTGGAAGAGCGGTTGCGGCGAGATGTGGAACTCGATGGACACCTGCGGTGTGCCCGTAGGCTTTGCGCCGAACTCCACGAGGCGGAAGCGGCATATCTCCTCGCGGAAGCGCGTGGGCGACACGAGGTTGTTCTCCTTGCGCATGTCGCGCATTATCTGCTGCTGCTCCACCTCCGTTGCTCCCTCCAAGCGTTCGGTCATGGCTTGCTGCGAAAAGCCGTCGTTGTATATCTGCTCGATGGTAGAACAGAGGTAGAGGCGGTCTTTCATCACGAGCAGCGCGTCGTCGGGCAGTAGCGACGTGAACGGCTGCTTCTCCTCGGTGAGCTGCGCCAGTTCGGGCACGATGCGCACCTGCTGCTTCGCGTCCTTCGAGAGCTGGTCGGCTACCTCGAACGTACGTATGGTGTCCACCTCGTCGCCGAAGAAGTCGATGCGGAACGGCAGCTCCGACGAGTAGGAATAGACATCGATGATGCTGCCACGCATTGCGAACTGACCCGGCTCGTAGACGTAGTCGACCTCCTTGAAACCGAACTCGCGCATCTGGCGTCCGAGGTCGGCAAAGTCGATGATGTCGCCAACGGCGATGTTGATGGTGCGCTCGTCGAGTCGGCGTTTCGACACGACAAGCTCGCTGAGCGCCTCGGGGCAGGTCACAACGTAGAGAGCTTCAGCAGCACTGTCTGCATTCTTGCCTGCGCCCTTGCCCGTTGATGCCTTCTGCGTGTCGACAGAGGTAAGAGCCGCGAGACGACTCAACGTCTCGGTGCGCAATATCTCGTTGGCTGCGTCGCGCTGTCCGTACTTCACCGCACGACGGTAGGACGACGGGAAGAAAAGCACGTTGTCGGTGCCGAGTATCTGCGTGAGGTCGTGGTAGAAGTAGCCTGCCTCGTCGTTGTCTTGAAGGATGAAAACGGCGGTGAGAGTTTTGAGTTTTGAATTTTGAGTTTTGAATTGTTGCGCCGATTCGGCGCAATTTTGAGTTTTGGGTTTTGAGTTTTTCTTCCCATTAAGTCGTTCGGCTACGGCGGAGAAAAACACAGGAGCCGATGAGGCAAGTAGTCCACCGAGGAATACGTGTCTCACCGACTCGTCGCTGATAGCTTTCAAAAAAGCCCCGCACTGTGGCAGGGCTGTATAAATGTTGCTGATGTTTCTTATTTCCATAGAATCGGGTGGGTAGTTTAGTGCTTCGCCTCAGGATACTTTCTGAACCAGCCGTCCCATCTGAGTCGCATCACGCCGAAGAACGCCTCGCCGAAGATACCACCGCTCATCTTGCTGACACCCTCGCGACGGTTGACGAAGATGACCGGCACCTCCTTTATCTTGTAGCCCATCTTGTAAGCCGTGAACTTCATCTCTATCTGGAAGCCGTAGCCCTTGAAACGAATCTTGTCGAGGTCGATAGACGAGAGCACGCAGCGGCGGTAGCATTTGAAGCCGGCTGTGGTGTCGTGCACCTTGAAGCCCGTAACCATACGCACGTACTTCGACGCAAAGTAGCTCATCAGCACGCGACCGATAGGCCAGTTGACAACGTTCACGCCACTCACGTAGCGCGAACCGATTGCCACGTCGTAGCCCTCGTCGTGACAAGCACTGTAGAGGCGTGGCAGGTCGTTGGGGTCGTGAGAGAAGTCGGCATCCATCTCGAAGATGTAGTCATAGCCGTGCTCAAGCGCCCACTTGAAGCCTGTGATGTATGCCGTGCCAAGACCCAACTTGCCACTGCGCTCGAGGATGAAGAGGCGGTCGCCGAACTCATCACTGATGAGGTGCTTCACGATGGCTGCAGTGCCGTCGGGACTACCGTCGTCGATGACGAGGATGTGGAAACACTTCTCAAGTGAGAACACCGCGCGTATGATCTTCTCGATGTTCTCCTTCTCGTTATATGTCGGTATGATTACTATACTATCGCTTTTGTTCATTGTTTTGCTATTGAATGGTTTTACATTGTCAACTCGTCAACTCGTAACTTGTAACTCGTCAACTAATATGCAAATATACTAAATGTATTCGATACGAGTGCCGCCGTAGCGTTAAAAAACGTGTTTTCAGGAGTTTTACTGGTCGGGGTTCTCCACAAAGCCCTGATATTGCTCCTCCAGTCCGCCCATCACCACCTTGTAACTCTCCTGCTCAAGATACTTGATGTTGTCCGTACCCTTGCCAACAGGCAGTATCGGCTTGTGTATGGTGAGACGGAGCGGATGCCAAACGACCCACTTCATGTCGCGAGTGCGAGGCATGATGTCGAACGAGCCATTGATGGTGAGCGGCACAACGGGCAGCTCGATGTCGTCGGCAAGCATGAAGGCACCACGCTTGAAGACACCCATGTGTCCTGTGAACGAGCGTGCTCCCTCGGGGAACACCACGAGCGACATACCACCCTGCAGCGTCTGTCGGGCGCGGTCGTAGGTCTCGCGTATCTTGCTTGCGCCACGCTTGTCGACGAAGATGTGATGAGCCGACTCGCACGCCTTGCCAACGAACGGCATCTGGCGTAGCTGGCGCTTCATCATCCACTTGAAGTTGCGCGAGAGGAAGCCGTAGATGAGGAAGATGTCGAACGCTCCCTGGTGGTTGGCTACGAACACATACGACTGTCCCTTCACAAGGTTCTCGCGTCCCTCCACCTTCACCGGCAGCAGGAGTATACGTATGATGAACTGCGCCCACCACTTGCCGGGGTAGTAGCCCCAGAAGTGGCCGTTGCCTAAGGTGCAACCGATTGTAACCATCAAGCTGGTGATGAGGGTGTAGACAGCTATCAAGGGGAGAGCTATCAAGAGCTGATATGTACGATATAGATATTTCATTGCTTGTTTTGTTTTTTTTGAGGTGGCGTTTAAGCCGAACTAAGCCTTCTTAGGCCTTCTTACTAAGCCGAACTAAGCCTTGCTAAGCCTTTTTAAGCCTTTGCCTAAACTTTTGCTAATTAAGCCCTCCCCGACGGGGAGGGTTGGGAGGGGCTTTTAACGTGATTTCCACAATCTCCGGTTTCATGTGAAAGCGGAACGGCAGGAAGCCTCCCACGCCCGTAGACACAAAGAGGAAGCGTTTGCCCTCGCTATACAGTCCGGCATCCTCGCTGTTGACAAGACTTGTAGGTCGCCAGCCGAACAACGAGAACTGTCCGCCGTGGGTGTGTCCGCTCAGCGTTAGTTGCGCTGTGCATTGTGGCAGTATGTGGCGGCGCCATGCCGACGGGTCGTGCTGCATCATAATGACGAACGATTCGGGCGATATGCCGTGCAGTGCCTTGCGATAGTCGGCTTTGCAGGGGAACGGCGGACGACCGTCGTTCTCCGTTCCGGCTATCACTATCGAGTCGGCTCCGCGACGCAAGATGCAACGCTCGTTGAGCAGCAAGTCCCAGTTGAGCGAAGCCTCGAACGAACGTGTCATACGCTCCATACTGCGCTTCTGCTCCGCCGTGGCTGTCTTCACATAGTCGGCGTAGTCGTGATTGCCAAGCACGGAGAAGATACCATCGACCGGATGCAGATGAACCAGCGTGGGCGCATGGCGCACCAACTCCTGTGGGCGCATATTCTGTAAGTCGCCGGTGAAGAGGATGGCATCGGGATGTAGCTCGTTCACCTGTGCCACCATGCGCTGAGCAAACTCCTGCTTCATCGAGCCGAGGTGCATATCCGACAACTGCACGATGCGATAGCCGTCGAAGGCTTTCGGCAGACTGTCGAACTCGAGCGTAACGCGCTTCACGTGCAACTGGTCGGGACCCACCATCGTACCCATGAACAGCACGTAGAACCATCCGAGCACAAGCACCAGTCCGGTGTGGTTGCCCCAGTTGGTGCGCAACTTCAGCAGTCGCTTAACAGCCAGTCCGGCGAGCGACGACAAGGTGAAGACCACCTTCGGCACGATGAGCAACCCGAGCATGAACAGATACACGTTGAAGAGCGTGAGGTTATCGGGCGCGAAGTTGCGCATCATCGAATAGGCTGCGGTACATGCTATCATGGCGGCTCCCGGCACCCACCACAGCAGACGCATCCACAGCGTCAGGTCGAAGCGCCAGCGCAGATAGCGTCGGTATATGTACAGGTCGGGCAGCAGCGTGAGCAGCAGTATGAGTATTGATATCCTTGCAATCATTATGTTCCATTTTATGGCACGTTTTCTCGCCATGGCATAACTCGAGCAAGCTCGGTTCTGCTCATTTGGCTTAACGAAAACGTTTCTTATAAACTTGCGATAGCGTTGTTACAGAGTTTTCATCTATTTCAAAAACCTGCGTATGAGCTCCACGGGCAGTCCGCGGCGGTGCGCATAGTCGCGCAACTGGTCTTCGCCGATGCGCCCCAACTCGAAGTAATGCGCCTTCGGGTGGGCGAACATCAGTCCGGACACCGATGCGTGGGGCTTCATGGCACCACTTTCGGTGAGTCGGATGCCAATCTGCTTGAGGTTGATGAGCCTGTCGATGATGAAGTTGACACTCGTGTCGGGCATCGACGGATAGCCCACAGCCGGACGTATGCCTTGAAAATCCTCGCGCAGAAGTTCGGCTACAGACAGATTTTCGTCGGGTGCATATCCCCATAGCGAGCGACGTACCTCCATGTGAAGCACCTCAGCCGTAGCCTCAGCGAGTCGGTCGGCAAGCGTCTGCGCCAGCATACGCTGATAGTCGTCGGTAAGGAAGTCGTGCTCCAACGCCAGGTCGACCGTAGTGGCGAACACTCCGATGCGGTCTGTCACGCCCGAAGCCTGCGGACGGATGAAGTCGGCAAGCGATAGGTTCGGCTCGCCCTCACGTGTGGGATGCTGCTGGCGCAGCATAGGCAGCCGCACATCGCTAATGAGTATGTCGTCGCCGTCGCTGTTAGCATCGAACAGGCCGACGGCAGCGTGTGTCTGGTAGCGCGTCTCCAAGCTGTCGAGCATCTGTTCCGCCTCCGCCCGCATTCGGTCTTTAGCCTCCTGCGGCTTGCCCGAGAGCCCCCAGGCGAAGTAGAAGTAGAGCCAGTTGATGTACGGACGCAGGGTGGAAATGTTATAATCGGTGTATTGCAGCATCATCGGTCTACTCTCTAAAGCGCACCGCCTCGCCACGGCTCGACGCATCGAACGCCCAGTTGTTATATATAATCTGTCCGTTGCACATCGTGGTGCGCACCTGCCACTGATAGGTATGACCCTCCATAGGGCTCCAGCCGCACTTGCTCTGTATCGTCTCCGGCGTTACGGTCCACGGAGCGTCGGGCTTCACGATGACGAGGTCTGCCTTGTAACCCTTGCGCACAAAGCCGCGCTTCGACACCTCGAAGAGCGTAGCCGGGTTGTGCGCCATCAGTGTGACGAGATGCTCCATGCTGAGCACACCTTTGTCCACAAGTTCGAGCATTGTGACAAGCGAGAACTGCACCATAGGCATACCCGAAGCAGCGCGTGCACATCCGCCCTCCTTGTCCTTCAGCAGATGGGGTGCGTGGTCGGTGCCGACGGTTGTTATGCGTCCGTCGACGAGGGCGTGGCGCAGCGCGTCGCGGTCGGCGGCGGTCTTGATGGCAGGGTTGCACTTTATGCGTGTGCCGAGGCGAGCGTAATCGTCCTTTGTAAATACGAGGTGAGCCACGACTGCCTCTGCCGTGATGCGTGGCGAAGAGCCGAACAGCTCCAGCTCGCGTGCTGTGGTCATGTGTGCCACATGCAGACGTGCACCTGTCTGCTCAGCGAGGTCTACGGCGCGCTTTGTCGACTCGTAGCACGCTGCCTCGGAGCGTATCTCAGGGTGGTGTTCAACGGCGGGGTCGTCGCCGTACTGCTCCTGTGCGTGCTTCATATTGCGGTTGATGATGTCGGTATCCTCGCAGTGAGCCATCAGTGGCAGTGTCGCCTTGCTGAACAGTTCGTGTAGCACGTCCTGTCTGTCGACGAGCATGTTGCCCGTAGACGAACCCATGAAGAGCTTTATGCCCGGCACGCGGTGTGGGTCGATACCGGTGACGCAGTCGATGTTGTCGTTTGTAGCTCCGATGAAGAAGCTGTAGTTGACGTGCGACTTTGTGGCTGCGTCCTCAAACTTAGCATTGAGTGCTTCCTCGGTTGTGGTCTGTGGCTTGGTGTTCGGCATATCGAAGTAGGTGGTGACACCGCCGTAAGCCGCAGCACGACTCTCGGTCTCCATGTCCGCCTTCTCGGTCAGTCCGGGGTCGCGGAAGTGTACATGACAGTCGATCACTCCGGGCATAACAAAACACCCCGTGGCATCTACGATGCTGTCGTAGTCGCCACGAGGTGTTTCTGTACCTTCTATAATGTCTGTAATGGTGTCGCCGTCGACAACGAGGGAGGCTACGCGCGTAGCTCCCTCGTTGACAAGCTTACCACCAAATACTAATGTTTTCATATTTCTTAGATATAGTTACTGATCGTTGTTAGCGTATGCTATTCGCTGGCAGCGGGCTGTGCCAGCTCGTTCGGTGTCGGTCCGTCGGGCATCGAAGGAACGGTAGCAGCGTCGGCAGGCGCAGCGTTCACTTCTTTCATGCCGTTCATAATGGCTTGGTTCTCCAGAGCCTTCTGATAGTAGTCCTTCACGTATGGGTCGTTCTTGAACTTGTCGGTGGCTTTGCTCATGATATCCTCTATCCACGGTGTGAGTTCGGGATAGCGATAGCCGATGGTCATCATGAAGAATACGCCCGGACCAAGCACATTGTCGAAGTTCTCGGTGACGAATGTTGTGACGAGCTTGTCCTCTTCTGCCATGAGTCGCACTGCCTCGGCGTTGATGTGGCGTGTCACTGCCTCCATATCGCTACCGTCCATGATGGCGCGGTCGTGAGTGTGCAGCAGTTCGGCTTCCTGATTTTTCAGCTGGTTGTACTTGTTGAAGAACTTAAAGAGCTCGTCGTTGAGCGGTGTGCCACTCACATTCTGCTGTGTGTTGTCGAGCTTTATAGTGATGTCGCCACTTTCGATTACGAGTGGCAGTATGCTCTCGTCGTCCATGAAGATATTGGCGAGGCGCACGGTGTCGAACGTTCCGCTGAACTGAAACTGTCCGTGTACGACATCGCAGGAGTCAATCTTCTTGAAGTCGTTATTGCTTAGCACCTTCAAGTAGAGCATACGACCATCGAGTGTGGACACGTTCGAGGAGCCTTGTATGTTGTACGAGCTGGAGCATGATGCCAATGCTATTATACAGAGTAAAGCGTAAAGTAGCTTCTTCATTATCTTGAGTTTTTATTGGGTTCTTATTGTTTTCTTATTGTCTGTCTGTGGCTGGAGCATCGTCCTGCTCTTCACTGTCGGCTTCGTCCTCCACTGCGTCTTTCTTCAACTCCGATGCTATGCGGTGCATAGAGTACATCTCGAGTATGGCTGCAGCGAGCAATAGCAACACCCATTTGTTGTAAACTACGTTGAAGTAAGTGATGGTGTCGGCGAAGTAGTCCTTGAGCCACATATTGGCACTGTCTACCATGAGCAGACCTGCCAATACGAAGAAGATGTCGGCGAAGGTCATTATCTTCTTGAGTCGCTTGATGGTGGGGTTATGTCCTTCGTATGCCTGGTTCACCTGCATCGCTGCAAACAGTAATGCTCCGACAAGGAATATCCAGCATACAATCTGCTGTGCGAACATAAAGACGAAGCAGCCAGCTCCTATCACCATTAATACGCCTCCGATGAGGAATAGCGCGCTTTGTATAGTATTTAGTTGTTTCATTGTAGTTTACTCTTTTGCTTTTTCAGGTTGGGGGTCGTCGCTAAGCACATAGATATCCTCGTCGTCAGCCTTCATAAAGTAGCGTTCGCGTGCTATCTTCTGAAACGCTTGCGGACCCTGTCGCATCTCCTTCAGCTTCTTCAGGTCGCTTTCGTTCTGCGCATTATACTTCGCTATTTCCTCCTCCAGGTCGCTGATTTGCATCTCGAGTTGGAAACGATGCAGGAAGCTATTCTCATCAACAAAGCCCACGGTGAGCACGCCGATGATTATGGTTATGGCATATTTATAATGGCTTATCAAAGCCAAAATGAGTTTCAGACGCCCCATTTTCGTTCTATATTATATATAATGTGTGAATATCGAAAGGCGCATCAACCCTTTATTGGCTCGCCTTTTCAGTGTTGCAAACTTACTACAAATTTTTCATATTCCGCCCGCTACGCACATTTTTTAGGGTTTATTATACAAACAAATTGTTTGAATATGCAAAATTTAGTTAACTTTGCACCCAGTTTATATAGTGTAGACTAAGGGGTGGCGGAATATTTACCGTCTGAGAACATACCCTCAGAGCTGATCCGGATAATACCGGCGTAGCGATAAGGTACAGATACGAACGGTTTTCTTTATTTCAAAAGCCCTTATAGTCTTATTATTGGATAACAACATCAACTTTAAAAAAGATGAAGAAAATCATTGGAGTAGCCTTGGCTGCTGCGTGCACTTGCCCTTCGCAAGCTGCTGGCGAGCAGAACAAGCTCGACACTACCCGTGTGAACAACCTCAACGAGGTGGTAGTAAAGGCTGTAAGAGCCCCGAAGAGTTCACCATTTGCAGTAGAAAACATCAATAAGCCTGAGCTTGAACGCTTCGCCACCTCTGGTAGAGAGCTGCCTATGCTCTTCGCTCGCACACCGGGCGTGCTTGCATGGAGCGAGAACGGCGTGGGTACTGGTACTGTTTATATGCGTATGCGTGGTGCTGCCGGTAGCCGCATTAACGTAACGGTAGACGGCGTGCCTCTCAACTCGCCTGAGGACCAGTGCGTGTTCTGGGCAAATATGAACAGCTATGCAGCCCTCATGGGTAGCGCACAAATTCAGCGTGGCATCGGTTCATCAACCAACGGCGACGGAGCCTTCGGTGGTGCGGTGTCGCTTGCTACAGCTGCGCCGTCGCTGAAGCCAACCGTAGAGGTTACTGGCTCTTACGGTTCGTTCAACACATACCGCTTTGGCGGCAAGTTCTCAACGGGTCTGCTCTGGGATCACCTCGTACTCGACGGTGCTTACCACGAGACCAATACCGACGGATACATCCACGGCACAAGCGGACGCTCGGGTTCGTACTACGGCGGACTGACATGGTTCGGCGACCGCTTCAAGATTTCGTATAAAAACATCGGCAACTTCGAGCACACAGGTCAGGCATGGAACGGTGTGCCAGCATGTAACTACGACGGCGATACCGACCTCAAAGCGTGGGGCATCAAGAGCTATAAGGATATGTGGGAGCATGGATTGGGCAAGTTCAACCCGCTCTACGAGTCGCTCAACATCCCGATGGATGACAACTGGGCACCCGATCCAAGTCAGCCGCTCACAACAGAGCGCTACAAGATGCGCGACGGCTCATACTGGGATAAGACTACTGACAACTTCGAGCAGAGCCACAACATCCTCAACTTCACATGGCAGCCTACCGACCGTTGGAGCCACTCCGTAACAGCTCACTACACATACGGCTACGGCTACTACACCGAGTTCAAGCAGAACACAAAGTTGGCTTCTAAGTTTGGTATCAACGAGATGTACGTAAAGGACGGCGAACTGAAGCTCGTGAAGTCGGATGCTATCCGCAAGAAAGGACTCACACAGAACAACTATGGCGCTCTCTACAACGTGAACTATAAGAATACCGTGCGAGCATCGCGCTGTGGGTTGTAGGCATCGTGATGCCAGCCATGGACATTTACCTCTACTGGAGCCACGGTCTCTATGGCGATGCCGGCATGGCTGTCTACTACACGCTTGCCACAATATACGGCTATGCCGTGTGGAAGTTCGGAGCGAAATGGAAGGCAATGATTAAACGCAAAGGCTCTGACAAGAAAGAAGGCGCAAGCGCGGTTAGCAGTTCTTCCGAAGAGCTTCCTGTAACGTTTTTTCCTCGCCGCCTCATCTTGCGCACGCTCGGTTTTTTCTTCCTTGCCTGGGCTGCCACATATTATGTCTTGGTGGCTTACACCAACAGTACGGTTCCCCTGCTCGATGCTTTCACCAACGCTCTGAGCTTCGTCGGTTTGTGGGCATTGGCACGCAAGTATGTTGAGCAGTGGCTCTTCTGGATAGCCGTCGACGTGGTCTGCTGCTATCTGTACGTGGTCAAGGGCATACCGTTCAAGGCTGGGCTCTACGGGCTGTATGTGGTGATAGCGGTCATGGGATATTGGAAGTGGAAGGGGCTTGCGAAAAAGGCGAAGCCCATGTAACAAATAGAATGTCTAGAGCTTCTAGAATATCTAGAATTTCTAGAACATCTAGAAAGTCTAGAAAATATAGAAAATATAGAGCATCTATATCTCCTCCCCCAGCTGTTCCTTCAGCCTCTTTATCTCCTCTTCCTTGCTATAATACATCTTTAGCGCTCTTTGCTTTAGATTCTCAAAAGCAGCCTTCCACTTCGTAGTTTCAGCCTGCGCCTCGGCGAGGGATTGCTTCAGACGTGGCAGCTCTGCCTCCAACTGCTTCAAGCGCTCATCCTGCTGCTGGCGATAACCTGTGCGAGCGCGGTGCATACGCTCCTTTATGCCGCCCTCAGTGATAAACTCCTGCTCCAGCTTCTTCAAGAACGACATCATCATCCGGTCGATGAAGTGGCAGAGAGTGATGGCATAGTTGCACATCTGCTCGTCAGTCCACTGCGCGAAGAACGGCTCATAATCGGACAGGCGATTATGATAGCGACAATAGTTGAGCATATCAGCGTAGCGCTGCTCACCGCTAACAAAGAACTGCAGATGGCGCGACTTGATGTAATCCTCAAAGTCCTCGCGCAACTCCTTCAGTGAGGCGCGAGCCACGTTGAGTAGCTTCAGTTGCATCTCCGTGGAGGCGACACCGTCCGCCAAGCCTTCCACGATATTTTGCTTACACGAACGTGCTGCCTGTATCACTTGGTCGCGCGTGCGGTCTTTGTACAGGTGTATGAAGCGATCGCAGAAGGCGAACGCAAGCTGATATATCACATCCGACTTCTGATAGAAATAAAGCGCATCCCAATTGGCTTGCGATTTCAACACGTGCGGAGTATTCGAGGTTTCTGCCATAATAGAATAATAGTTTGATTTGATGCTGCAAATATAAAGAAAAAAGCAATAGAAAGTGCTTTTTATTGCGTACTTTTGCTTGCTCAAAACAAAGTGTACAGTTGACGAACAACCACTGCCAACTAAAACATAATAAACATGTGCAACCAACCACACACTCCCAAAAGCTTTGCATCGCTACAGCCGGACGGCTTCGATGCGGTCGTCGTAGCCGGTGGCGACTTCCCCACTCATGCCGTGCCGCTCACGCTCGTCGAACAGGCGAGGATGCTGGTGGCGTGCGACTCGGCTGGCGAGGAGCTGATACGACGCGGATACATGCCGACGGCGATTATAGGCGACTGCGACTCGATGTCGCAGGAGTTCCTGACAGCGCACCGCGACATTATATATAAGGTGGATGAGCAGGACTACAACGACCTTACGAAGGCGACACGCTTCTGCGCAGAGCGTGGATGCCGCCGCATTGCTTACGTCGGAGCTACGGGCAAGCGCGAGGACCACACATTAGGCAACATATCGCTGCTCGACTTCTATCGTCGCGAGATGCACATCGCGGCGTTGATGGCTACCGACCACGGCGTGTTCCTTTCGGCTTCCGGCACAACGGAACTTGCCACCTTTGCCGGACAGCAAGTGAGCATCTTCAACCTCACGTGCTCGCACCTTGAGGGCGACGGTCTGCGCTGGCAGCCGTATGCGTTCGCAGCGATGTGGCAGGGCACGCTCAACGAGGCGACGGGCGAGAGCATCACGCTGCGTGGCGACGGCAGCTACATGGTGTACGGCGTGTACGAGTAGGTGAAAAACGTGCCTGCTTATTTTGTAATTTGCCGAGTTTATACTAACTTTGCACGCTCAAAACACCCCTTTCATCATTAACAATTTATATTTTTTATGTTCAAAAACAATTTCAACGCACGCCCTGTGGCATTGCATTTCAAGCACTTCACGCACCGCAGCTACGCTCTTTTCAGCTGCCTGGGTCGCGAGGTGCTCATCTGCACGCTCAGTGTGGCTACGCTCACCAACGCCAAGGCAGATGGCATCAGCACGAAGCCGGTAGCGTCGGCTCTGGCTCTCGACTCGCTGAGCCGTGAGGAGGTGAAGCTCGACGAGGTGCTCGTAACGGGTTCGCGTGCTCCGCTCACTGCATTGCAGTCGGCAAAGATTGTGGCTGTCATTTCGCGCGACGACATTCAGCGTGCGGAAGCAGCGAGTGTCAACGACATTTTAAAGTTAGTCCCGGGCGTGGATGTCCGTCAGCGCGGGGGCTTTGGTGTACAGACGGACATCTCCATCAACGGCGGCACGTTCGACCAGATCACCATTCTATTGAATGGCATGAACCTTTCGAGTGCACAGACGGGTCACAACGCTGCCGATTTTCCAGTTTCGCTTTCCGACATTGAGCGCATCGAGGTTCTCGAGGGTGCTTCGGCACGTGTGTTCGGTTCGTCGGCGTTCAGCGGTGCCATCAACATCGTAACGCGTGCCGATGCCGAGAGCAACGTGACGGTGGCTGCCGAGGGCGGTTCGTTCGGCTCGTTCGGTGGCGACGCAAGCGTTAATCTTGCTACGGGTGCGGTGCGCCAGAAGTTGAGCGGTGGCTACACGCAGAGCGATGGAGGCACGGAGAACAGCGACTTCCGTCGTCGTCGCGCCTACTACACGGGCAGCTGGAAGTCGCGCTACGTAGACATGCAGTGGCAGGGCGGCTTCTCGTCGCAGGACTTCGGTGCGTCTACGTTCTACAGTGCGAAGTTCAAGAATCAGTTTGAGGCTACACGCCGTTTCCTTGCGTCGGCACAGGCGGAGATAAAGCCGTGGGCTGACGAGCGTTTCGTGCTTACGCCGATGGTCTACTGGCATAAGGATGTAGACCACTACCAGCTCATAAAGGGCAAGGAGGGTGCTGCTGCCGGCGAGAACTATCACCGTCTCGACACCTACGGCGGCTCGCTCAACGCTTATGCCTCGTGGCTGCTCGGCAAGACGGCGGCTGGCGTGGACGTGCGCCGCGAGCATATCCTCAGCACGGCGTACGGCGATGTGCAGCCGGAGGACAAATGGGTGTCTATCGGCGGTACCGACCGCAAGTACAACCGACTCGGCGAGCGCACCAACACGAGTCTCTTCCTCGAACATAACGTGATAGTGGGCGGCTTCACGCTGTCGGCTGGCTTGCTCGCCAACCGCAACACGGCACTCGACGGCAAGTTCCGCCTCTACCCTGGTGTGGACGTGAGCTACCGTCCGAACGACGAGTGGAAGGTGTATGCTTCGTGGAACCGCGCATTGCGCGTACCTACATACACCGACCTTTATACCAGCAACTCGGTGCAGCAGGGCGACATTGCGCTGCGACCGGAGAAGAACGAGGCGTTCAAGGTGGGCACACACTACCGCACGCACGGCTTCGAGGCGCTGCTGAGCGGGTTCTACTCGAAGGGTACGGACATCATCGACTGGGTGTACCCTACGGCTGAGAGCAAGAAGTATCAGGCTATGAACATCGGTAAGCTCGACAACATGGGTTACTCCGTTGATGCTGCGCTGCACCTGCAGGAGCTGCTGCCTAAGTTCTTCATCACGCGCATAAAGGCTGGCTATGCGTTCATCCATCAGAAGCACTCTACCGACGGTGATGTCTTCGGTTCGCTCTACGCCTTAGAGTATCTGCGCCACAAGGCTACGCTGCAGGTTGACCATCGCATCTGGCGACAGCTCACGGCATCGTGGGCGCTGCGTTGGCAGGAGCGCATGAACGGTTATCATCCGTACACTAAGGTGGATGTGCGCTTGCAGTGGTCTGCGCCTACATACAATATATATGTAAAGGCTGACAATATCACCAACCACCACTACTACGACCTTGGCAACGTGAAGCAGCCGGGCATCTGGGTCATGGCTGGTGCAAGCGTGAAACTCAAGTTCTAACGCTCCCACAGAATAGAGGGAACTGAAAACTCCCACAGATTTCACGGAATTCACGGAAGTACTTATAGAGAAAGCTCCCACAGAATTCACAGAATTCACGGAAGTACTTATAGAGAAAACTCCCACAGATTCCACGGAATTCACGGAAGTACTTATAGAGAAAAACTCCCACAGATTTCACGGAAGTACTTATAGAGAAAACTCCCACAGATTTCACAGATTTACACAGATGTATAGGATGGTATGGCATTCCTGCCATACTCACACTGCAATAAATGCACCTAAACTTCTGTGTATTCCGTGAATTCTGTGGGAGTTCTTTGTATAAGTTCCATCTGTGAAAATCCGTGGAATCTGTGGGAGGATTATGCCGAAGGCGTGGGTATGGCAAGGATGCCATACCCTCCTAAGAAGCTTCTGTGAATTCCGTGAATTCTGTGGGAGAACCGCTTACTTCAGGTCGCCCACCTTATACAGGTATTCAGCAATCTGCACCGCGTTGAGCGCAGCACCCTTGCGAATCTGATCGCCCGAGAGCCAAAACGTGAGTCCGCAGTCGTCGGCGAGATCCTTGCGCACGCGTCCTACGAACACGTCGTCCTTGCCGGCTGTCTCCAGCGGCATCGGGTAGACGAGGTTCTGCGGGTCGTCCTTCAGTGTGCATCCCGGAGCCGCAGCGATTGCCTTCTGTGCCTCCTCGACGCTGATGGGGCGTTCGGTCTCAATCCATACCGACTCGGAGTGAGAGCGGAGCGAGCTGACGCGCACGCACATCGCAGAGCAGCGCACGTCGCTGTGCATGATCTTGCGTGTCTCGTTGAACATCTTCATCTCCTCCTTGGTGTATCCGTTGTCGGTGAAGACATCAATCTGCGGGATGACGTTATACGCCAACTGGTGCGGGAATTTCTCCACCTTCACCGGCTCGTTGTTCACCAGCTCGCGATACTGCTCCTGCAGCTCTGCCATGGCAGCTGCGCCTGCGCCCGATGCGCTTTGGTAGCTGGCGATGTGTATGCGCTTGATGTGGCTGAGCTGCTCCAGCGGCTTCAGCACTACCACCATCATAATAGTGGTGCAGTTAGGGTTGGCGATGATACCACGCGGACGCTTCAGAGCATCCTCGGCATTGCACTCCGGCACTACCAATGGTACATCGTCGCACATGCGGAACGCTGACGAGTTGTCGATCATCACTGCGCCGTACTTAGTGATAGTCTCGGCATACTCCTTAGAGGTGCCACCACCAGCCGATGTGAACGCAACGTCGATGTCCTTGAAATCGTCGTTGTGCTGCAAGAGCTTCACCTCATACTCCTTACCTTTGAACGTGTATTTCTTTCCAGCCGAACGCTCAGAACCAAACAACACTAAATTGTCAATGGGGAACTCTCTCTCGGCGAGGATGCGCAGAAACTCCTGTCCTACGGCGCCACTCGCACCAACAATAGCTACATTCATTTTCTCTTATTTTTGTTTTTATTTATATGTATTTGCTTACTAATTGCCTAATGTTCGTGCAAAGTTACAACTTTTCTGTAATCTAATGACCGGTTTACATCTTTTTCTACTAATAAGTAGTTAAGAAGTTAAGGAGTTTTCGCGCCCTTCGGTCGCTAAGGAGTCAAGCCATTAGTGTTTTTTGCTTGATTTACAGCATTAAAAGCATTTGGCTTAACTCCTGAACTCCTTAACTACTTAACTACTTAACTACTTAACTACTGAATTCTCTGAACTTGCGAAAGTTCAGTAATTTTATAAAATCTGACTTAAAGAATACAAAATCGGCAAAACGGAATAATATCGGTATGGAAATAATGACTACCTTTGCGGATGACAAAATAACTTTGCATACGAATCTTAATTACGAAACATAATGGCTAACGAAATGACAGAACTGAAGATTGACATGGGGCTCATCGCTCATTACGGCAATGCCGACTACATAGATGGCGACATGGTTGTGCTCGACGGCATCGACAAGGTGCTGCAGGTAGACGGCACGTTCAAGTTTGATATGATTATGATGGTCTACTGCACTAAGGGACGTATACAATTTGAAACCAACTCCAACGCATATACCGCAAAGGCGGGCGACGTGATTATCTGTCTGCCCAGCAGCACATGGGAAAACGTGATGGTATCGCCCGACTACGACTCGAAAAGTGTCGGCGTGTCGAGCAAGGCAGCCCAAGCCAGTGTGCAGGTGAACCGCGACTATCTTAATCTGCTCGGTTACGTATCGCACAACCCCGTAATCCACCTCAACGAGGAACGCCAACAGATGTTCTTGAAGTACTACGCCATCATTGCACACAAGATAAAGAATCCGCATGGTTTCTATCATAAGGAGATTATGCACTGCTTGCTGCAAAGTTCCATCTACGAGCTGTTCGCCATCATCACGCCCTACGTGGAGTATAGCATCGAAGGGGGCAATCTAAAGCAGGCCAACTTGCTCTTCCAGCGCTTCATCGAGATGCTGTCGGCGAACAACGGCAGGATGCAGCCCGTGAAGAAATATGCGCAGGAGCTGTGCATCACGCCGAAGTATCTCTCGAACATCACGAAGCAGGTGACGGGGCGCACGGCGCTCGACTGGATACACAGCTACACGGTGAAGGCGATAGAAAAGTATCTGCGCCGTTCTAACCTCTCCATCAAAGAGATATCGGAGCTGTTGGGCTTCCCCAACCTCTCGTTCTTCGGCAAGTTCACGAAGAGCCACCTCGGCATGTCGCCAACGCAATACCGCAAGGAGCAGAGCATGAGGAAGTAAGTATAGGGGGTGCACTTGTCTCAAGTGCACCAACAGAGTAGAATGGTTATTGGTGCACCAAAGGGGGTGCAGTTGTCTCAACTGCACCAACAGAGTAGAAAACCAACAGAGTAGAATGCTTTATTAGTGCACCTCCTGCTTTGTTGGTGCACTTGAGACAAGTGCACCCCCTATAATTTATCTGCGCGAGCCAAAGCCACCGCCTCTTGACGACGAACCACCGCCTCCAAACGACGACGAGTGTCTTGACGAGCCCGACGGCTTGAACGTTGAGCGTGGGGCTGACGAGCCCGACGAGTTGTCGCGACGCGAGCCGAAGCTGCTGCCTGAAAAGCCTCTATTGCTCTCGGGCTGACGCACCGTTGTGCGCGTGCTACTCTCACGACTGCCGAATCCCGACGAACTGCGGCTTGAACCGAAGCCCGACGAACTGCGGCTTGAACCAAAGCCCGATGAGCTGCGCGAGCCAAATCCGCTTCCGCTGTTGTCGCGGCGCGAGCCGAAGTCGCTGTTACCTCTGCTCTCTACCCTACGGCTGCCACGCGAGCCGAACGACTGGCGATTGCCACGTCCGTAGTCGCCGCGCTTGAAGCCGTCGCGCATACCGAAGTGGGCATCGCCGCCACGGCGCGAACCGAATGTTCTGCCGTTGTACCACGAGTTGCCGTTGTTCTGACGCCACGAGTGGCCGCCACGATAGCTCACGTACACCGTCGGACGATGGAAGTAGAAGTAGTCGCGGTGCGGATAGCGAGCGTATATAGCGAAGTGCCAAACGCCTGCACTGAAGTAGAGCGGACGATAGAAGTAGGCTGCCTCGCAGAACATACGGTACTGCCAGTCGAGGAGCACATAGCTGAAGTCGATGTTACGCCAGCGCCAGTAGTCGCCGTAGAGTTCGTCGTCGGAGTTGACACTGAGCAGATAGTCGAGGTTTATCTCGTAAGCCGCCTCATATTGGTCGTCGGTGAGGTTCAGCTCGTAAGCCATCTTATCGGTGAGGAACAACGCCTGTTCGCGTGCCTGACTGTAACTCATTGCGCTGGCTGCTACCGCGAAGCCAAGCACCATTACTATTGTTGCGAATAACCGTTTCATAATATCTCTGTTTTAAAAGTTATACTTATTCTCAGGGGGTGCCTCTCAGGGGGTGCACTTGTCTCAAGTGCACCAACCAAGTAGAATGTGCTATTTTGGTGCACTTCTTGCTCTGTTGGTGCAGTTGAGACAACTGCACCCCCTTGAGGTTTCCTTTCGCTTGCAAAGTTATGCTTTTGTTACTGCAAGCCAAAAGGATTTTCCCTAATCGATAATGGGAAATTCCCTAATTAGCACAACTTTTACCATCGTGCTCCGTCCGCCATCCGATCAGATTTCGTCCGCCACCCGATCAGATTCCGTCCGCCACCCGATCAGATTCCGTCCGCCACCCAATCAGATTCCGTACGCCGCCCGATGACTTAACCACCACTACAACACCACACAACTACCACCGCAAAACAACCGTTTCATAACATTTAACTCCTTAAACGCTACGTAATTAATCAAAAAAGCGTAACTTTGCAACTAAAATTATAATAAAACACATATAAAAATGGCACAAGAAGACGTTTTCAAGAAAATCGTGAGTCACTGTAAGGAGTACGGTTTCGTATTCCCAAGTAGCGAGATTTATGACGGACTGGCTGCAGTGTACGACTACGGACAGAACGGTGTAGAACTGAAGAACAACATCAAACAATACTGGTGGAAGAGCATGGTGCTGCTCCACGACAACATCGTGGGCATCGACTCTGCCATCTTCATGCACCCTACTATCTGGAAGGCAAGCGGACACGTAGACGCATTCAACGACCCGCTCATCGACAACCGCGACTCAAAGAAGCGCTATCGTGCCGACGTTCTCATCGAGGACCAGATTGCGAAGTACGACGAGAAGATCGAGAAGGAGATTGCCAAGGCACGCAAGCGCTTCGGCGAGAGCTTCGACGAGGCACAGTTCCGCGCCACAAACGCTCGCGTAATCGAGCACCAGCAGAAGCGCGACGCTCTCCACGCACGCTATACAGAGGCTATGCAGGGTCCGGACCTCGCTGAGCTCAAGCAGATCATCCTCGACGAGGAGATCGTAGACCCGATCAGCGGCACAAAGAACTGGACCGACGTGCGCCAGTTCAACCTCATGTTCTCTACAGAGATGGGCTCCGTAGCCGACGGTTCTAACAAGGTGTACCTCCGTCCGGAGACAGCACAGGGCATCTTCGTCAACTACCTCAACGTGCAGAAGACGGGCCGCATGAAGATTCCGTTCGGCATCGCACAGATCGGTAAGGCGTTCCGCAACGAGATCGTGGCACGCCAGTTCATCTTCCGTATGCGCGAGTTCGAGCAGATGGAGATGCAGTTCTTCGTGCAGCCGGGCACCGAGCTCGAGTATTTCCAGAAGTGGAAGGAGCTGCGCATGAAGTGGCACCAGGCTCTTGGCTTCGGCGCCGAGAACTATCGATTCCACGACCACGAGAAGCTGGCTCACTACGCCAACGCCGCTACCGACATCGAGTTCCACATGCCGTTCGGCTTCAAGGAGGTGGAGGGCGTGCACAGTCGCACCAACTTCGACCTCTCGCAGCACGAGAAGTTCTCGGGCCGCTCAATCAAGTACTTCGACCCGCAGACCAAGGAGTCGTACACTCCGTATGTCATCGAGACATCTATCGGCGTAGACCGCATGTTCCTCAGCGTGATGTGCCACTCTTATAAAGAGGAGCAGCTCGAAAACGGCGAGACACGCGTCGTACTCATGCTCCCGCCCGCACTCGCACCGACCAAGCTCGCCGTGCTGCCGCTCGTTAAGAAGGACGGACTGCCCGAGAAGGCTCGCGAGATTGTGAACAACCTGAAGTTCCACTTCAACACAAGCTACGACGAGAAGGACACCATCGGCAAGCGCTACCGCCGTCAGGACGCAGTGGGCACACCGTTCTGCGTGACCGTCGACTACGACACACTGCAGGACAACACCGTGACACTCCGCTTCCGCGACACAATGGAGCAGGAGCGCGTGAGCATCGACCAGCTCCTCAGCATCATCGAGGACAAGGTGAGCATCACAAGCCTGCTCAAGAAATTGCAGTAAAAACATACTAAATGAAGAAATACTATTTATTCATACTCCTCGCCATGACGACCGTCTTCGCAGCAAGCCTGTCGTCGTGCAGCGAGACCGACAACGAGAAGGAGGAGTACCCCAACTGGCGAAAGACTAACGAGGCATACTACGACAGGAAGTATGCCGAGGTGAAGCAGCTGGTGGCGGGTGGTGCTGCCGACTGGAAGGTGCTGCGCTCATGGAGCCTCAACGACCAGGTGGCTACGCATAGCTACGACTTCGTGCTTGCCAACGTGCTCAACGCTGGCACGGGCTCGGGCTGCCCGTTCTTCACCGACTCGGTGAAGGTGCACTACAGCGGCCGTCTGCTGCCATCCACAAGCTACGCCGAGGGCTATGTCTTCGACAAGTCGTGGCAAGGCGAGTACAACCTCAGCACGATGAAGCCACGCACCTTCGCCGTGAGCGGAGTGGTGAAAGGCTTCGCCACAGCACTGCAGAACATGCACATCGGCGACAGATGGCTCGTGTACATGCCTCATCAGCTGGCATACGGCTCGTCAGCCACGCCGGGCGCAGCCTACTCCACACTCATCTTCGACGTAACACTCGTAGGCTACTTCCGCAAAACATCTGCTACAGCTGCTCCGGCTAAGGACGGCACAGCACAGCAGCAGACCACCGGCTACTGGGTTTATGAGTAATAATAGGAGGGTATGGCATCCTTGCCATACCCACGCAACCACAAAGGGTATGACATTCACACAATGCCATACCCTTTTTACATTATTTAAATATTATTTTAATACAAATACAAAACATTAGATGTAATTTTGCATTCAAAGAAACAACATCCCTTATCTCAACTACAACATTCGTAATTTTAACGACATAACAACAAGCCTATAACATTAAAAAATTACATATTATGACTAAACATTTACGATTTTTTATGCTCACACTGCTCACGATTGTGTGCACGGTGGGGGGTATAGTCAGACTTGGGAAAAGGTGAGTTTGACTGATTTGACAACCGATGACGTATTCGTCATTGTGGGAACAATCTCAAACAAAACCTATGCACTTCCGAATACAGAAACAAACCAAAAACCTGCAGCTGTTGCAATTACAATTTCTACAGATGGCAATCAAATCACTGCGGATGTTACAGACAACCTAAAATGGAATATTGAGAAGAGTGAAGAGAAATATACATTCTATCCTAATGGCAATAAAAAAGCATGGCTATATAATAGTAGCAATAGCACCGATTTAGGTATTGGCTCAACAGGCACCAACAAGACATTTAAATATGTTGCTATTAGCTCTAAACAATATGAAGGACTTTTAAATACATCAACAAATAGATATATTTGCATCTACTCAAATAAGGATTGGAGAGCTTATGTGAACAAGAATATAAAAGCAACTAAGATTCGCTATTACAAATATACAACCAGCTCTACTTCTTCTGCCACCACTACCACCTTTGGTGCCAACTCCGGCAAGACATTCACATTCACCAATGGCAAGCTTGAGGGTTTTACTGCGCCTAAAGCTACTGCTACAAAGAGCGACGACAACACAGACTTGTCTGACCTTATTGAATATACAAGCTCTGACGCGGACATCGTAGCCGTTGACTCTAAAACCGGCGAACTGACATTCACCAACACCAAGTTTGGCGAGGCTACTATCACAGCCACCCTGCCTAAAACAGCCACCTACCAAACATCTACCGACTCATACGTTGTCGAAAACAAGGACAACCACATCGCTACTTCTCTCTCTTTTAACGGCACCGACGTCACTCTTACCGAAGGCAAGACTGACGCTGGCACAGACTTCACGGGCTACACCGCTACCGAAGCTAACAACATTGCCGGCACTATCACATACGCAGCTTCGGGCGACGCTGTGGCTACTGTCGACCACACAACGGGCGCAGTAACCATCAACGCAGCTGTGTATGGCACAACAACCATCAACGCTACATTCACACCTGCAGACCCAACACAATACTCTGGCTCTACTGCGAAGTATCAGATTACGAATCAGCAAAAAATAGATGAAAGTACTATCGTATTCGATTGTTCAAAATACGATCAATCACTTATCGGTGATACGTATAATAACAACGATAACACACCACGCCAATTAAAGAGTGTTGCTGGCAAAGATTACACTTTCACTCTAACACAATGTATGTTCAACAATAATTCCATTCAGATGGCTAAAACGAAGAAAGGAAAAATTGTTTCTCCAACTTTCTCATCGTTCCCATCTGGATATAAAGTAGTTGTTACGTATGATACAGATAACACTCCGCAACTTTATAGTGCGGAACTCACAGATGCAAAAGCGGAAGTAAACACATCACTACAAACCGTCAGCATCGAACTTCCGTCACCAACAGCAACTTTCACGATACAATCAGGTACAAAATATACTCAAATCAAAAAGATTGAGCTGAGTGCTCTTATCATAAAAGACAATCCTGCCCTCTCGTTCGCTGAAGCAACTGTAACAAAGGAGTTAGTAGCGGGCACTATTGACCTTCAGACCATCACCAAGCCTGAAGACCTTGACGCATCTGCTATCACATACGCAAGCTCTGACGACGCAACCGCAAAGGTTGAGGGCAATACAATTCACTTATACAAGACTGGCGAGGTGACCATCACCGCTACATCGGCTGCTACAGACAAGTATGCTGCAGGCACTGCGTCTTACAAACTCGTGATTGAAGACAATCGCGCAACTGATGCCGACTTCAAGTTCGCAGCAGAGAGTTACAACGCAGATTTAGCAGAAGCAACAGAAGGTATTGTAACATTCAACGCAGCAAATGTGCTGCAGAACCCTAACAACCTCAAAGTAACCTACACTATATCTCCTAAAGACGAAGATGTTGAGATAGATGCATCAACAGGCTACATTGTGATTTCTAAGCGTGGCATATACACCATCACCGCTACTGGTGATGCTACCAATACATATAAGAAGGCAACAGCTACATGCACGCTGAAGGTAACCAACAGCGCAGTAGAAGAAAAAACCATCGAGTTCGTTGCTGGCGTAGATAAGGGAAATAATTCATCAACAACTGCTGATGATACAGTGGAAAAGGGATGTGTCCTGATTTCTTCAAAAAGTGCTGCATTAGGACGCGGTGATGATTATCGTTTCTATAGTTCAACCCATACTATCTCAACCAAGATCGGTAAAATCACGAAGATTGAATTCGTAGAGGGTGACAAACCTATTACCAACTTGAAATACAATGGTAAAGACGGAGCATTTACTGCAGACACAAAATATGATCTCTGTTGGGTGGGTTCTGCTAAGGAAGTTGTATTTACAAATAGTTCTCAGGCTCGCGCCACAAACATCATCGTCACAGTAGAGGTACCAAAAGCAAAGAGCTACACTCTCGACGAGACAAAGACCGACAACGTCATCGAGACATACGAGAACGCAAACGTGACGCTGCAGCGCACACTCAGCAAAGACTACTGGAACACATTCTGCGTGCCGTTCGCACTTGATGCGAAGCAGGTGACACAGTACTTCGGCGAGGGCACACAGCTCCGCACATACGAAGGCAACTGCGAGAACAACATTGTGTACTTCGCAACTGTAGACAACATCGAGGCTGGCAAGCCGTACATCATGAAGCCAGGCAATGCCGTTGTGACAAACCCAACATTCGAGGGAGTAAGCATGGTGGCTACAGGACTCGACGAGAACGGCAACCCGCAGGCTGTAGGCGCAACAACCACTGTGCAGATGAAGGGCATCTACAACCAGGTATTGCTGAGGACCGACAAGACTGAACTCTTCCTCGGCGACAACGACCTCTTCTACTACCCGATCAACAATACCGAATCTCGCACCATCGGTGGCTTGCGTGCATACTTCATCGTGCCACAAGGCACCGACATCAAGAAGCTACGCGCTAACCTCGACGGAACACCAACATCGCTCGGCACTATCTTCGACACTGAGGAAAGCAACGCTCCTGTGTATAATCTGCAGGGACAGTACGTAGGCAACTCACTCCGTGCGCTGAAGAGTGGCATATACATTCAGAACGGCAAGAAGGTAGCAGTGAAGTAAACACACGCAACATTTAACCAATAATATACTTAAGCACAATGAAAAAGCATTATATAAAGCCATCGATAGCAACGATGGAAATAGAAGCAACAAGCATCATGGCTGGCTCTACGGGCGTAGACGGCTCTGGCTCACAAGGTGGCATAGACAACCCACTGCCTGACAATGGCAGCATATCAAAACATGCGTCGTCGCGCATCTACTTCGACTCGTGGGAGTATGATGACTGCAACGAAGAGGATGAGTATTAATAATACACTGCAACGAAGAGAATGAGTATTAATAATACAAAGACAACAAAGGTCGAGCGAAATCGCTCGACCTTTGTTGTTTTAAGGGGGTGCACTTGTCTCAAGTGCACCAACCGAACAGAATGTGCACCAATTGAGTAAGAACTACACCAACCGAACAGAATGTGCACCAACTGAGCAAGGACTGCACCAACTGAGCAAAATGTGCACCAACTAATTGGTATTTTACTTGGTTGGTGCACTTGAGACAAGTGCACCCCCTACAAGCTTGTTCTCGCAGAACACGACCTTATAGCTTCCGCCTCGCTTTGTCTTGAACTTCAGCACCGCCTCGCCGTAGCGCACCTCGCACGGTTCGCCCGAGCCGGAGAGTATTGTCGCTTCAGCGAGCTTGCCGTTCTTCCAGCTGATAGAGACGGTGAAGTTGCCCTTGGCACGCAGTCCGCTCACTGAGCCTTCAGTCCAAGCATCGGGCAGCGCAGGCAGCAGGTGGACGAATCCCATGTGGCTCTGCATGAGCATCTCGGTTACGCCGGCTGTTCCGCCGAAGTTGCCGTCAATCTGGAACGGGGCGTGCGTGTCCCAAAGGTTGTCGAGCGTGCCGTTCTTCAGCAGATTGCCGTAGAGCGTGTAGGCATGATTGCCGTCGTGGAGGCGTGCCCACTGGTTGAGCTTCCAGCCCATCGACCATCCCGTTGCGCCGTCGCCGCGATGCTCGAGCACCACGCGCGATGCCTTAGCCAGTTCGGGCGTTGTGACGGGCGACACGGTGCGACCAGGGTGCAGACCGAAGAGGTGGTTCACATGGCGATGCTCGTCCTTCGGGTCGTCGATGTCGGTAGACCACTCCATGAGCTGTCCGTAGCGACCTATCTTATACGGAGCGAGATGCTTCAGAGCGTCCTCCCACTGGCGGCGCTCCTTGGCACTCTTGCCTAACACGCGGTTAGCCTCCACAGCATCCAGGAGCACTTCGCGTATCACGGCGTGGGCGAACGTAGCACCCTCGTCAACAGGTCCGTGCTCGGGCGATGTGGACGGAGCGGCGGTGTACACGCCGTCGGTGCGATGCCAGAGATAGTCGGACGCGAAGTCGGCAGACTCCTTCAGTATTTCGTAGTTGTCGGCGAGGAAATGGCGGTCGCGCGTAAAATCGTAGTAGTTCCAGAGGTGTGTGGCGAGCCACGGACCGGCGAACGGCGAGAAGTTCCACGACATATCCTCGCTCGAAAGCGGCGATGTGAAGCCGAAGATGTTGCCCGATACGGACGTTGTCCAGCCACGTGTGCCGAAGTACGACTTCGCCGTTACGCGGCCCGGCTTCACGAGTGTGCGGATGAAGTTGAAGAGCGGCAGCTCGCACTCCGAGAGTCCCGTCGGGCAAGCCAGCCAGTAGTTCATCTGCAGGTTGATGTTGTTATGGTAGTCGATGCGCCACGGGCCGTCGACGTTGTTGTGCCACAAGCCCTGCAGGTTAGCCGGCATATTGTCGGCACGCGACGACGAGATTAGCAGGTAGCGACCGAACTGATAGTAGAGCTGCTCGAGATAATAGTCGGGCTTGCCCTGGCGGTAAGCCTCAAGACGGCGGTTCACGGGCAGGTCGTCAGCCTCAACCGAAGCGTTGTTGATGTTCAGACGCACGCGGTTGAAAAGCTCCGAATAGTCGGCATAGTGCTCGTTGAGCAGCGAGGCGTAGTCCTTTGTGGCAGCCTTGGCGAGCCAGTCGGCAGTAGTCTGCGCAGGGTCTACACCCACATAAGCCTTCGGGTCGCTGAAGTCGGGGTCGTAGTTGGGCTTATAGTCGGTGTCGGCTGTGATGAGGAACACCACCTCGTCGGCATCCTTCACCGTGAGCTTGCCGCCCTCGTTGCTTACCGCACCGCCCTTAGCCACAGCCTTTATGCGCACGGCGTACTCCATACTGTTGTTGTCGAGACGTGCCAGCCAGCAGAGCGCGTCGGTGCCGTCCGCCTTCATCTCGCCCGTCGACACGGGGTTGGGAGCGTAGGAGAACACGAGGTTCTGCTTGCCGCGCTGCGAGGCAGCAAAGCGCACCACCATCACGTTGGCAGGATGCGACACGAAATACTCGCGCTCGTACTGCACACCATCCTTGCAGAAGCTCACCTTCGCAAGAGCAGAGTCGAGCGAAAGCTCACGGCGATAGTCGGTCATTCCCACTGAGCTGAGTCCGGTCTCGATGTAGAACTCGCCGGCGGTAGTGAAACTGCCGAAGCGGAACGGCTCCTCGGCGTCAGCCTCGTAGGGCACCACGCTGTTGAAGTTCTTGCGTGTTAGCTGCTCCGCCTTCTGCCAGTCGCCCTTGGTGAACGCCTCGCGTATCTCGCCCACCACATGAGCCGACTGCTTGTTCACGTCCCAGTAGTATGCAGCGCCACGCGAGGTGTTGGGACCGCCGCGCCAGAGCGTCTTCTCGTTGAACGTGATGCGCTCAGCCTCAACCGAGCCGAGCACATTGCCGCCGATATTGCCGTTGCCGATGGGCAGCGACTGCGACTCCCATTCGGGGTCGGGGTTGTTCACCAAGTCGCCGGCACGCACCAACTGGCGCTCGGTAGGCATACGGTCGGGACTCGAAGCGAGCCACACTGCCTGTCCGCGCATAGTCGTCGGACGGTCGAACCAATACTTCAAAGGGGTGTTCCGCTCGGCGAAAGCGTTGGCAGACCCCAAGGCACAAAGCGCAAGAAGCGCAAGGAGTTGTTTTTTTGATTGCATTATGATTAGTTTTTTATTTGTCTATCACCACAAAGTTACTGCAAAAAAGCGAAATAAGCCGCCATAACATCATCTATTATAATAAAAAGCAGTAAATTTGCAAAAATCAAATAATAAAAACTATGAACAATCTAAACAACATAACCAGCAAATTCCTCATCGAGGGCACCGTGAGCGACATCAAGCCACTCGGCAACGGACTCATCAACGACACATACCGCATACAGACCGCTGAAACAGACCGCCCCGACTACGTTCTGCAACGCATCAACCACCACATCTTCACAGATGTCGATATGCTGCAGCACAACGTGGAGACCGTGACCAACCACATCCGCGAGCAGCTGAAGGCGGAAGGTGTCGACGACCTCGACCGTCGTGTGCTGCGCTTCGTACCCACCGCCGAGGGCAAGACCTACTTCTTCGACGGTGAGAACTACTGGCGCGTGTCGGTATTCATCAGCGATGCCGTGACGATGGAAACCGTGACACCCGACTCGTCCTACGACGCAGGCAAGGCGTTCGGCGACTTCGAGGCGCGTCTGGCTGACATAGCCGACCAGCTGGGCGAGACAATCCCCGACTTCCACAACATGTACCTACGCCGCGACCAGCTGCGCAAGGTGTACGCCGAAGACCCCGTTGGACGCGCCGAGAGCGTGAAGCAGTTCGTAGAAGAGATTGAGGCGTATATGGACGAGATGTGCCTGGGCGAACGACTACTCGCCGAGGGCAAACTGCAGAAGCGCGTGTGCCACTGCGACACGAAGGTGAACAACATGATGTTCGACAAACAGGGCAAGGTGCTCTGCGTGATAGACCTCGACACCGTGATGCCGTCGCTCTTCGTCAGCGACTACGGCGACTTCCTGCGCACCGCTGCCAACACCATTGCCGAAGACTCGCCCGAGTACGAGAAGATCGATTTCCGCATGGACATCTTCGAGGCATTCACACGCGGCTACTTAGAGTCGGCACAACGTTTCCTCACTCCGCTCGAAGTGTCGCTCCTGCACTACGCTGCCGAGCTCTTCCCCTACATGCAGTGCGTGCGCTTCCTCTGGGACTACCTCTCGGGCGACCACTACTGGAAGTGCCAGTATGCCGAGCACAACCTCACACGCGCCCGCAACCAGTGGCACCTCTTCCTCAAAGCAAAGGCACACGAGGCAGAGATGAAGCGATTCATCGAAGAGCAGAAGAAGTAGAGTTCTGCCATCCGCATCGGTCGTTACGAGCATCCGCATCGGTCGTTACGAGCATCCGCGCCGACCGTTACGAGCATCCGCACCGACCGGCGCGGATCATAAAAGTCACATAATATTTTGCCAGTCTCACCATTTTTCACTAACTTTGCATCCGCTAATGCGCTTGTGGCGGAATTGGTAGACGCGCCAGACTTAGGATCTGGTGTTTTAGGACGTGAAGGTTCGAGTCCTTTCAGGCGCACCATACAGAATCCTAACTGCTTGATATTGAGCAGTTAGGATTTTTGCTTTTATATTTTTAGCAACGGATTGGCAACGTAATTAGCTACTAAATTTTATTTTCTTTTAGTTGCATCCTTCAAAAGAATGTGCTACATTTGTAGAATCTTAAATAGAAAAAGATAATGATCCTTAAAAACAATAATAGTGTGGAATATGAATGAGAATACACATACCTTAAATTCTGAACAAAAAAGGCTCTTTGAGATTCTTGTAAAAGATAAACAAGATGATTGGAAAACCTATTCGAAACGTACAAACATAAAAGTTTGGAAGGGTATTGTTGAAAAATATCCTGAAACAGCTCATTTTATATATGAATTGATACAAAATGCAGATGATACAGCTGCTACAGATGTTAAAATTCTATTATTTAAAGATAAATTGGTCTTCAAACACAATGGTAAACGCCAATTCTCTATAACAGATGCCAGAGAACAAACTGGAGAGATAGGAGATATCAATTCTATCACATCTGTAGGTTGTTCTACAAAAGAAGATGAAGAACAAACTATAGGTAAATTCGGCGTAGGTTTTAAGTCAGTGTTCCAATATACAGATACCCCATCCATATATGACGATACTTTTTGGTTTAAGATAGAAAACTATATTATTCCAACATTATTAGAAAACGACCATGAACTCCGCAATGCAGGCGAAACTCTTTTTGAGCTGCCTTTTAAGGACCCAGAGAAAGCGTATCAAGAGATTCTACAAAGACTACAGAATCTTAATATGCCTGTACTGTTTCTGCCTCATATTCAAAAAATCACCTGGTGTATTGATGGAGAAGAAACGATACATGAGTACTCAAAAGAAGTAATACAAACGGGTGAACGTCATGGCATAAAATATGAATCTTGCCGTATTCATGAATACGACAAGAACCTGTTAATGTATCTGTTCCACCGTGACTGCAATACAATAAAAGGAAAGTATAATATAAGTGTTGGATTTTATGTAAACCCTGACGGATCATTGGATATTGATGCAAAGGGACAAATATATTGTTTCTTCCCGACAAGCGAGCACTTTGATAGTTGTTTTGTAAGCCATGCTCCATTTTTACTTGTTGACAATAGAGATAGTATTAAACGCTATGAGGATATAAATCAAAAGTTCTTGAATTGCATTGCCGAATTAGCGTCTGATGCCTTGTTGTGTCTTAAAGAAATTGGTGAATGCAGGAATTCAAGACTATTAGAATCGGAAGATAACGAAATATCGACTACGAACAAAAACATTCTTATAAACGACAACATATTCCATATCCTAAATATTAAATCAACAGAATACAAAGACTCCTATTTGAGACAGTGTTATTTCAGAATAGTAAGAGATAATAAACTGCTTCTTAATAGGTCAAAGCGTTATGCTTCTATAAACGATGTGTTTTCTGCAACCATTGATTTGGAAAATTTAATTTCCTCTTCACAGATTGCACAATTATGCCAAAACAACGATAGGGATTTTCTTTACTTAAAACAATATAGATCTGATTTTAAGGAAGTCGAAGCAGAATTAAAAATTAAGCCGTTTGATAATGAATACCTAGCAAAGCATATTTCAAATTCCTTCATGGCAAACCAACCATTGGAATGGGCTCACAGACTTCTTACATATATAGAGGACAAAGCACGCGTTTTATGGAGGTCTGATGAACCAAGAATTATTAGCGACACATGGAGTGCTTTCTCCGTAGATTCTTGGAACAAGCTCAAATTTAGATTTGCTTCTATAGCAAAAACACAAGATGGAGAATGGATAAGTCCGTATTATTTGTATAAAAAGAATGCAAATGTCTGTCTGCCATATTCAGGTTTTAAAGATGTAGAAACTGACGCTTTCGGTAAAGTGTTAGATAAGGAAATCTTTGAGAAACATGAAAGCCTTTTCCGGGGTATGGGAATAAAGGAGCCAGACATGGCTGACTATTTAGAAAAGACTCTGCTTGTTCGCTATAAGAAAAATGACATTCCAACAGAAGAAATCTTATTAAAAGATTTTGAGTATATATACAAGTTGGTCTATGCCAATGCAAACCAGAGAATCAAAGATATAATAAAGAAAGAATGGAAACTAAAACAGTTAGACGAATCTCGTTTTACGTTGTGTAATGTATCAGAAATGTACATACCAACAACTGATTTTCTGAATTACGCAAAAGGCGATACTTCTTTTAAATTTGTTGATTGTGACTTTTATACAAAAGGCACAGATTTGTCATACTCTGAAGTTAAACATTTTCTTGAACTATATTTAAACGTTAGTAGCAAACCTCAAATTCGTGAGATAACGATAATAGCAGAGAAACTATATAGAAGGATTAAGTATGATTATTCCTATGAGAATTTCCCTAAATATATTGTTGATTTCCTTGATAAGCAATATTTGGCTGTTACTAAATTTCCTGGTTTTAAAGATTACCAATTGGATGGTTATGATATAAATAATTGTTCAAAAGATTGGTCTCATGCTTTGTGGAGACTTGTCTGTGAAAACGGAATCGATACAAAGAAAAATGGAGAATTAGAATATTGTTTATATCGTGAATGGTCATACCATTTTAAAGATTTCGAGAGCTCTTATTATCATAATTTGAAAAATGACAAGTGGATAGTTAGAGCTGACGGTACATTCTGCAACCCTAGCGAAATAACCATTGACGAGTTTCATCAGTTAGGTTATGAAAAAAAAGATACCGTTGAACAGCATTTGACCTTTTTGAATGAGATTCAAGCGGAGAAAATAAAAAAGGATAAAGAAGAACAAGAAGAACAAGACAAAATAAGTAGAGAGAAACTGTATAAGAAATTAGAAGAGCAAAAGTGCTCTGTCGAGACCTTGGCATCAATCGTATCCGCATTAGAAAATGGAGTGGATATAAAAGAAGCTTTAAATGAGTCGCATTCTTCGTATGGCGAAGACAACCATATAGGATTTGACTCTAATTCAAAGTTATGTTCCTATTCTGATGGAAAAACTTCCAGAATACCGAACATCATTACTTCTAATTTGGAATCTCTTGTACAAATCGTAGATAAGGTTGGCGCAGACAATCTTCCTGTTGTGGCAGACCACGTTGATGATATCGTTAACTGGATAATAGATGAAGACAAGGCACCATCTATGGTTCGACGCATTGTGAATTATATCGGCAAGAAGATATATGAACAATATCTTTTAAACGAAGGCATAAAATATGAGTCAGTAAGCAATAGCTTATTAGGTTGTGATTATAACATAAACAATGGTGAGAAATACATAAGCGTTGTCTCTACCATAAAAAGCATTGCAGACAACAAGATACCCATTGGCATATCCGCACTGCAAAATGCATTCCTTCGCAATCATCCCAATGCGCAAATACGGATTGTAAGAATATCTTTCAGTGATATTTCTATACTTCCTCAATACAACCATATTGTAAACCTTTATGGCAAAGAAGAGGAACCTGATTTCAATGACAGATTACGCAAAGAATGTGAAGAACTTGCCATAAACTATTGGAAAGGAGCAGCAATAAATGAATTCGATGCTGTATCCCCGGAATATTCTGTTAAAATAGAACGTAAGAATAAAAAGTAATGATATCTATAGCTCAACAAATATATTACAAGTGGGACATTTGCCACAAAAAATCGACTTCAGATGAAGGTCGGTTTACTGGCGTTTTATCTGAATCAAAGGTCGATTTAAATCCTCATCAGGTGGAAGCTGCTCTATTTGCATTTAAGTCACCATTAAGCAAAGGAGCAATACTTGCCGATGAAGTGGGACTTGGAAAAACCATTGAAGCAGGTATCTTATTGTCAGAATTATGGGCAGAACATAAAAGACACATATTGATTATAGTTCCAGCTTCATTGAGAAATCAATGGAGCATGGAGTTATTAGAGAAGTTTTTTCTCACGTCTTTAATATTAGAGCAAGGTTCTTACAAAACAATTGCAGCCAAAACAGAAAACCCTTTTCAAACAGATGAAAGTATAATAATCTGTTCTTATCAGTTTGCCGTTACCCATGCGGACGAGTTATCAAAAGTCATGTGGAATCTTGTTGTGATAGACGAGGCTCACAAACTTCGTAACGTATACAAAAAAGGAAATGTGACAGCAAATGTATTGAAGGAGACATTGCGCCCATACAAGAAGATATTGCTTACAGCCACTCCTTTGCAAAACAATTTAAGGGAGCTATATGGACTTATCAGTATAATTGATGATGAATTCTTCTCTTCTGTCCAAACGTTTGAGGAACAGTATAATAAAATATCAATCCGTGACAACTCTAAATATGGAGAATTGAAGGCAAGGATTGCCCATATAGCGCATCGTACATTGAGAAACCAAGTACAGGAGTATGTGAAATACACCAAACGTATTCCTTTTGTGCAAGAGTATCATCCTTCAAAGAAAGAAATTGATTTATATGAAGCTGTTAGCGACTATTTATTTCGTGAGGGCACTTATGGTATACCGGATAGAATACGTCCTTTACTATCACTCCTTTACAGAAAAATTATGTCGTCATCTGCTTATGCACTGTCTTTCACGCTTCAAAGTACAATTGAAAGACTTAAACGAATTAAGGATGAAGGACGACAAATACTTAGTATGTCATCTGTATTAAATGATTTGGAAACCATTGATAATGACGATAATTCAGATTCATATGAAACAGTAGAAATTTCTGAACAAGACAAAGCTGCCATTGATAACGAAATTGAAGAGCTTCGACATTATGTTTCAATGGCCGAAGGAATTGATTGTGAGACAAAGGCTCAAGCATTATTAAAAGCCCTTACTGCATCATTTGACAAGGTTGAACGCCTTGGAGGTCTGCGAAGAGCTTTAATATTTACAGAGAGTCGTAAAACTCAAGAATATCTAAAAAACTTTTTTGAAGCGAACGGTTTCAGAGACAAGGTTGTATGTTTTAATGGAACAAATAGTAATGATGAAGCCAACAATATATATCAGAAATGGTTATTGACCCATACAGGAACCTCTTATGTAACCGGTAATTTGCAGATAGACAAGAAGCAGGCTCTTGTAGATTTCTTTAAGGATTCTGCAGAGATAATGATTGCTACAGAAGCAGGTGCTGAAGGTATAAATCTTCAATTCTGTTCTTTAGTGGTTAATTACGACATGCCTTGGAATCCCCAACGAATAGAACAAAGAATTGGACGTTGCCATCGCTATGGTCAAAAGCAGGATGTAGTAGTTGTGAATTTCGTAAATAAGGCTAATGCTGCAGATTGCCGTGTATATGAGTTACTGTCAACTAAGTTTAATTTATTTGAAGGCGTATTGGGTAGCAGTGATGAAATATTGGGGTCTATAGACTCTACATTTGATTTGGAAAGCAGATTGAGTTCTATATTACGAGTATGCAGAACAGAAAGTGAAATAAACAAGGCTTTCGATTCGTTGCAGAAGGAATTGGAAGATGTTATTTCAGAGCGTATCAAGGATACAAAGAAAACTCTATTGGAAAACTTTGATGAAGACGTTGTTAACTTATTAAAGGTTAGACAAGATGATGACGAAAAGAGAATCGATAGTTATATTCGCCATTTTTGGAAGTTAGCTCTTGTCGCTTTAAATGGGTTCATTTCTGATATAAATGAGAATACATCGTCATTTAAATTAGATGCAGACATTTCAAATGAGATAAAGGCAGGAGTGTACTCTGTAAACAAGAAAGAGACAGATAAAATACAAATAAGGGCAACAAGTTCTATTGGAAGCTATATACTTAGACAAATACCCTACTTGAATGTTGTCGAAGATGTAACTTTCGATTTGACATCATACCCTTATAGATCTATTTTATTAGAAGAATATAAAGACAAAGCCGGTTGGCTTATTGCTTATGAAGTTTCTTCCACTAATGAGTATGACGACGAAGAGAATATCATTTTCTGTGCTATCACCGATGATAAATATGTACTGCCAGCTGAGTTTGGATTTAAATTATTAGAATTAGAAGCAAAAGAAAGTGTCACTTGTAAGTTGCCTGACCATATTAAAGAAGATACAGAATATATATTTGATAAAAACATTGAAAAATATAAAGATCAAGTCAATGCCAGAATGGAGGAATATGCTTCATATGAGATTGAAAAATACGAATCATGGTCAGATGACAAACTTGTTCCTTTGCAAAAGGAAATAATAGATATTAGAAAAGAAAGAGATACAATTCACAGACAAATAAGAAAAGAAAAGGATATCAAGACCAAACTATTACTTAAGAAACAAGAAAACCATTTGTCTGAGAAACTCTCTAAAAAACAGCGTCAACTATTCGACTTGGAAGATGAATACAACAAGAACGTTGACACAATGACAACAAAGTTATTAAAATCATTAGAGTGCAACTTTGATAAAAGGACATTATTCTCTATTAGATGGAGAATTGTTTAACTTAAGATCATTAGTGTCTCGTTAAATCTGAGGCACTAATGACTAAAGACATCGAAAAGTATATATTCGATTATTAAATCAGTTTGCTTTTTGTTGTTATACCTCAAAGAAAAGCATTATATTTGTAGAAGTTAGAAAGCATCAAAGGAAACTATCCGTGTGCTGAAAGACAACGAGCTGCGCCAGTACGGAGAATACCGCACCAAGCGTCTCGTCCTCGATGCCTGGAATAAATTTGGATTTGACAATTAAAAAGAGATAAGTATGACTAAAGAAGATAATATTATACTATATCACTATACCACAATGAATACGTTCTATAATATGATAGAACATTCATTGTGTTATGAGGAAGGCGATATACATCCCAAATATATAACAATGTGGGCAACACATTACGCCTTTCAAAACGATCCAACAGAATGTCAGTTGTTCTTTGAAGGATTAAAAGCCGGTGTACTTGATTATACTAAAAAGAACAACATTGCACTTAACGACAAAGAAAAGGAACTCACACAACACCCCCAGTATAATCTGAACATATTTACGATTTCGTTCTCTAAGCAGGAAGATGATTTAACAATGTGGCGTGGATATGGACAAAATGGAGATGGCATAAGTTTAGGTTTCGATTTCTCCAAGCTTCCATCAACTTTACCTATGTATGGAGCAGATTGCAAAGAACGTAAATATTGGAGTGAAAGTGAGCCGACATATTTACTTTATGATGAAATAAAAAAATGTGAGTATGTTGATACAAATAACATCAAGATTGCAGAAGAAGCCTGCAATAAGACATTAAAAAACATTTTCAATAAAGATGAGTGGACAGATGTAAAACAGGCTATAATAAACAATGCTTATGCTCCTATCTATAAAAATAAAAAATATGAAGCAGAGGGCGAATATCGCATCATAAAACATCAAATAATGCCACAATATCGTCTTGCAGACAACAAACTTGTACCATACATCAAAATTAACATCCCCATTGAATGTCTAAAAAGAATCATTGTAGGACCATGTCAATCCTCGTCTGAAGTTGTCATGAGAATAAAATCATTCTTATGGACAAAGTGTTTTGATACAGAAGTAATCATATCGGCTATTCCTTACAGAAATCGATTATAAACATCATGAACAATATTGAATTCATAGATAAATTCAAAGAACTCTGGGAGCACTCAGAAAATGAGGTCGTAGAGTTTAAGAAAGCAGAGACCAACTTTGATGTTGACGAGTTGGGAAAGTACTTCTCCGCTCTTAGCAATGAAGCAAACTTACGAGAACATGAGTTCGCTTGGATAGTCTTCGGTGTTTGGGACAAGAAACACCAAATCATTGGCACCAGTTTCAAAGATGGTGAAGTAGCCTTGAACCGCCTAAAGCAAGACATGTCTCAACACACTACAGACAACCTTATTTTTAGGGATATTGTACCTATTGAGGTTGAAGGCAAACGTGTTTTGTTGTTCCAAGTTCCTGCATCGCCACGCAATATCGTGATGCACTGGAAAGGTGTGGCTTATGGTCGTGATGGTGAAAGTCTAAAACCATTGAACCAAGCCAAACAAGATGCCATCCGCCAACAACCACCAATACCAGATTGGACAGCCCAACTCGTACCCAATGCGACCATAAATGATTTGGATGAGTTGGCTGTGGCTACAGCTAAAGTCATGTTCAAGAAAGTACACTCTTCAAGTATTCCTGCCGAAGAAATAGATGCGTGGACAACAGAAGAGTTCTTAGCTAATAGCATGATGATGCGAGACGGCCAAATCACTCGTGCTGCAATACTGTTATTAGGCAAGCCGCTTTCTATCCAAAAGATTCATCCTGCCGTTGCACAAATCACTTGGACTTGGGAAGATGAAGAAGGTATTGTGCAAGATTATGAACACTTCTCCATTCCTTTCATCTTGACTGTAGATAAGGTGTTGGGCAAGATACGCAACAAAACCATGCGTGAACTGCCAGGCGGAACCCTCTTTCCTGATACGATGAAGCAGTATGATGAATATACCATACGTGAGGCTCTACATAATGCCATCGCCCATCAAGATTACACCTTGCAACAGCGCATAGTTTTCGTAGAAGGTCCAAGCACCTTATACTATGGCAATGGCGGTAGCTTTATTCCCGGCACCATAGAGAATGCTTTGGAGCATAAAGGTCCTCAGTTTCACTATCGCAACGAATGCTTATGCCGAGGCATGGTCAACTTCAACATGATTGATACCGTAGGACGTGGCATCAAGAAGATTTACACTGAACAACGCAATCGTTTCTTCCCCATGCCTGATTACGATATTGACAATGAGCATCGTACTGTAGGAGTCACTATCTATGGCAAGATGATTGACGAGAAATATACCAATCTTTTGAAAACAAATAGCTCTTTGTCTCTGAAAGAGTGCCTTTGGTTAGATGCGGTACAGAAACACCACCCCATTACCAAGGAAGCTGCAAAGCATCTTTATGAAAAAGGATTGATAGAAGGCCGTGCGCCACATTACACCATATCTCTAAAAGTTGCCAAGTTGACAAACCAAATAGGTCATTATACCAAGGAGAAAGGACTTGCTGAAAACAGCATTCAAAAGCTGCTGCTTCAATTAGCGCATAATGCTGGAGAATTAGGTTTCCAGCGTAAAGATGCATTTGAAACCCTTCAACATGTTTTTCCTGCAAACAACACTCGTGACGAAAAGCTACGAAAAATAGGTCGTCTCCTTGTTAATATGGCAAAGGATAAACTTATAGTAAAATCTTCGAATGGCAAAAAATGGCTGATAACAGAGATAGGCGAAAAAGAACTTTACTCATAATATAAGTCTTGCGGTCGTTGCGGTCGTTTTTGCGGTCGTTTTTGCGGTCGTTGCGGTCGTTGCGGTCGTTTTTGCAGTCGTTGCGGTCGTTTTTGCGGTCATTGCGGTCATTTTTGCGGTCGTTCTCGGCTATTTTCGGTCGTTCTTTACAAGTGACTCTTCAGATAAAATTGTAATGACATTTTATCTGAAGAGTCACTTGTTTATATCATCTGCCACGTTGCATCCGATACATCGCAGGGCGCATCATCGCGGCCGACAATGCACCTGCGCCGTCAATGCTCATCGTCTCATATAATAACACTGTACGTAAAAAAACTCACATATCTCCAAACGTCTGTATAACTTGTTGTATATAAGCAATATAAAGGATAGTAGGCAACTCGAAAATCGGGTTATCTACCAGCCTATCCTATAGCCTCAACAAGCTATCCCCAGCCTGTCAATGCGATTAACGCAGACTGAAAACACGATTACCGCGTAGCGAAAATATCATTACCGCATTGCGGAAACAGAAGTACCACGCTGCGGTAATGTATTTGGGGCTAAAGAAACCTTTTCTTTTTACAAAACACACATCACTCGGGCAGTGCCGTAACAATCACCACACGATTATGCTCGTTCTTCTCATACGGCTGCGCATTGCAGCCGATACCTTGGGCATCGATGCGTGAGGGAGCGATGCCGTAACGCTCTATGAGGATATTACGCACGCTGTCGGTGCGGCGAATAGATAGCATCAGATTTGTTCGTGCCTTGCCTGTGGCTTTGTCGGCATAACCGTCCAAACGGATGCGGACAGAAGGGTGCTGCTTGAGATATTCTACGATGTTCTCAAACACTATCTCCTGCTTCTTCGCCGGCTTGGCAGAAGCGTAAGCAAAGCTAATAGAGGCAAGACGGAACGCTTCCTGCTTCTTCACCACCGGTTTCTCCACGATGCGGTCCTTAAAGACGGGACGCTCCACTACCCTCTCCACCATATACACCGTGTCGACCACAGCTTCACGACGATGCTTCTTACTGCGCTCCTTCCTGACGTATGGCTTTGAGGCGTTGAAGCGATAGGTCAGCCCGAGCGTTGCACCGAGCGTTGGCTCATACTTCTTGCCCGTGATGCGACCGTCGAAATGGTCGGGCATGAGAGCCGAAGCAATCTCAAGGTTGACATCCATGCACTTCATCACGCTGTACTTGGCAGCGACAGAGAAGTTGGCTGTGAGCGAGTTGGTGTTCGCCGTGCCGCGATAGGCGAAGGCGTGAGCGTAGCCAAATCCTACAGCAGGAAGCACGTCAAACCTGCCCTGACTGCGGAAGAGCAGACGCGAGAGGCTCACCATGAAGTCGGCATGAGCGTTGACGTAACGCAGATAATGACGATAGGTGCCGTCAGGGCGGACCGTCACATTATCTATTACAGGGTCGTGAGGACCATATACGGAACCGTCGGTCTGAGGGTCACGCAGATAGAGTCCTTCCGATGTGGACATACCGTTGAGCGAATATCCGCCAATCTGCAGACGAAGGGCGTAAGCCGGAGTAATCCACTTGCCCACGCCAATAGTGTATGACGGAGTGAGGCGCTTACCGAAATCCAGCTTGCTGGCATCGCTCGAGAAGATAGTCTGCACACCTCCGCCTGCCTCAACAAACCATCCGTTCTGTGCTGATGCCGGGAGCACAAATATGCACCCCAGCACCAAGCTTATTATAGTTTTCTTATTCATATATACAGACAGTTTTTAGCTTATTCGACAATGAGAAAAGTAGGTCTGCCGGGCTCGCTGACTGTGCCATAGCTTGCGCCACTGGCAAAGGTGAACACCGAGGGAGCCTGATAGAGATACTTGTTGCGTGTTGAGTAATACTTCAGCGTAACTGCTTCCTCCGCTCCCATGCTGCCGTTTATCTCCAGGCGGAAGACATACTCGCCGTTCTCTGCCTGCTCCACCTTTGCCATGCCGCGACACTCAGTGCCCACGAAAGCAGCCATCAGGTCGTCTGCCGTTGCCTGACGCACTATGTTCTGAGGCAATGCCACGCAAGCCGTCATCTTGAGAGGATGCTTGCCTTCGACAACGAGAGGTACGGTGAAGGGCTGCTCTGGCGAAGCTTCCACCTTGCCGTCGGCAAACATGAGGCATGCAGGTGCCGTGAACACGTAGTTGTTGCGATGGCTGTAATAGCGGATGTCCACAGTCGCTGACTGTGAACTGACACCATTCACCACCATCTTATATACGGGTCTGCCGTCCTGCTCGCCCACTACTTCGCCCATGCCGGCGCAGACATTGCCTATGAACGCCGCCAGCTTGTCGCCGCTCTTGTCGGCATAGCTGCCTGTAACGGCGTCAAGGGTGAGGTAAGCGGTCATGCTGCCTTGCGGCACGAAGCTGAGAGTCTGCGGCTGGTCCTCTGAACCAACCACCGAACCGCGCTTGCCGATGACGAAGGACTGCTCGGAAACGAACACCTGCTTCTTCTCTGCACTGTAGTAGCGGAATGTCACCTGCTCGCCCTCTGCACGACCGAGGACGTCATACCAATATGTCATGTCAGCCTCGCTTGCCACGTGCTTGATGCCGCGGCACTCGTCGCCGACGAAAGCCTGAAGCTCATCGCCAGCGGCTACTGTGAACGGCAGCTGTGCCTTGTCCACCTTCACCCATGCCTTGGTGGGTACGGGGAAGGGACCCGACTGCTCGAAGTCGGGACATGCCGGAGCGTCGGCTGTGCCGTAAATCTTATCCACCTCATACTTTACGTCTGATGCCACGGAAACGTAGACGCGCTTCGCAGCTGCACTGTAATAGCGGAACTCCACATCGCCGTTCTCACTGGACGGTGCCTTGACATGAAGGAAGAAGAGGCGCACGCCGTCGTTCATCACCTTCTTAGCCACACCGCGACACTCGCCGCCAATGAAGGCTGCCATCATGTCGCCGTCGGCGGCAAGGGTTTCGAGGACAGGACTAAGACGCACCACGGCGGTCATGCTCATAGGATAGACGCTCTTGTCAGGATCGGTCCACGACGGCACCGAGGCATTGCCAGTGAAGTCGGCTCTCCACCCTGGGGCGGAAGCCGGGGCGACCGCTGCCACCTGCCACGCCGGAGCCTCGCTTACGAAGTCCTCATCAACCACGCTCCACTGGGGAGCGGGTTGCTGGGGATAAGTCTTGTCGCCTTCCTCGGTGCATTGTACGAAGAGGAAACCCAATGCGGCAAGCAATGAATACTTTATATATTTCATATAGATTTTCTGTTAATATTATTTCTTGATAGCTTTCATCGAGTAGACGTTGCCGTCTACAGAGATGCTAACGATATAAACTCCCGAAGGAACTGTGTTGCCGGCGTTCCATGTGATGTCCACATTGCCGCCAGCGTTGCAGTCGTTCCATGCTACGACTCGCTTACCGCTCATATCTGTCACGTAGACATCGGCGTAGGCATCGCGGTCTACCATGGCGCGTATCTTCAGCTGCGAGTAGAACGGCGACGGATAGACATAGAGTCCGCCATCTGTGCCGAGGAAGCTGATGTGCATCGGCTCGTTGATGGTGCCGACATTGCTGTTGGCAGCATAGCTGATGGCGCTCGGTGCCTTGGCGATGATGTTGCCGCCGCGCTCTATCGTCACGTCCACAGCCTCTGGCTTGTCGCCACCCACGGCGAGCATGAAGATGGTTCTGCCGTCGGGCAGGGTTATACCCTCGGCATAGCCGCGCGGCTCGCCTGCTACGTAGCTTACGAGGCGGTCGCCCTGCTGCAGCTCTACGCCCTCTACTTCTACAACAGCCGTCATATTGGCTGAATACGGGAAGTAAGCGTTTGTGCCGTCAGCGTCCTTGGCTGCTGCCATCGCAGCCTTAGCCTTGCGTCCTACGGAAGTCTTCGACGGATACTGCAGCACGGCGTCGTCCTGCGACTGGCGCTGGAGCATATAGCCCTTGCCGTTCTCCATGTATGTAAGACTACCGATCCATCCCAGATTGCCGCTGTACATCGCCATCTGTGTCTGCGACTTCACGATGTCGCCCTCCTTAGCGTCGTAGCCAGCGAGAGCCTCCTTCAGCGTGAAGTTGTCCGAAGGCAGATACGAGATGTAGTTCCAGCGCGGTGTGCCGTCCTCCTTGGCTCCACGGATGGTGAGCTTGTGCGATGTCGGGTCAACCGCCGGTCCTGAGATATGCAAGTTCTGAGGTGCCGAACTGTGTACGAGATACATCTGGTCATTGTCAATTTCGGTGAGCTGTCCCACCCATCCGTTGCGCTTAGTCCATGATGCGAAGCCGTACTGCTCGCTCTTCACCTGGTCGTCTGATGTCCACTTGCCGTCGGCAAGAAGCTTGTTGAGGTCAGAGAGCTTGTCGGATGCGATGTTCGTCGATATCCACGTCCATCCCTCGTTCAGCGTGATGTTCTGCACTCGATAGTCCTTAGCGGTGAACAGCACTGGCTGTGACGGGCTGCCCACTACGGCGTTGTTCTCGAAGCTTATAGGCTTCTCGCTCTGTGCGATGTAAGTCTGTCCTGTGCTTGCGTCCCAGATGCGGAACTCAAGGTCGGAGCCATTGACATCGTTAGAATATACCGTGAGCATGGCGTAATACATATCGTTCTGCTTGTAGTAGCGGTTATTGCAAACGCCTACGCACTTTCCGCCGCTGAACGCAGCGAGCATATCCTCGTCGTCGGAAGAGTACACCTTATTAATATACAGCTTGCCGAAGACAGACATATTATACTTGAAGTCAGCGGCGTTCACCGTCCACTCCGGTTTCTCGCCTTCCACCTTAACGGTGAGCTGCAGAGCCTCCACCACGTTGTTGTCGCCACGCAGATAAAGAGTCTCGTCGTACGTACCGATGTTCAGACTCGGGTCGATGGTCAGCACGATGTCTGCAGACGAAGTCGGGTCGATAGTGCCGCTTGCGGGTTCTGCCTCAAGCCATGAAGGAAGGTTCTCTACGGTGAAGTGTTCTATCGAGCCACCCTTGTTGAGTGCCTTCACCTTGAGCGTCTTCTCCTCGTTGAGCTTCTTCACTACGGTGAGAGCCCGGTCGCTCCACTTCAGCTGGTTGCGGTCGATGTATGCGCTCCACGTTATCGGCGAGAGAATCTCGTTGCCGTTCTTGTCGCGCACGCCGTCCACCGTGAACTTCACGATAGTCTTCTCTATACGCTCGTAAGGCTCCTTCAGGTTGATGATGAGCGCGTCGTTGTTCACCACGAAGTCGTAGAGCAGCTTGCTCTCCGGTCCCTTAGCCTTGACAGGAGCAGAAGCCTTGGTCTCTACGTCGCCGCCTACCACCACAGCGTCAGGCACCTTCTGTGTCGGGTCAGCCTGCTGCTTCTGGTCCATAAGCGAGAACTGCAGTTCCTTCACGCCCTGCCATTCCGTGTATGTCTCGAACGGATAGTAAGCCAGGAGTCCCTTCTCCGCTCCGTCGAGTCGGTTGCTGTTGCCGTTCTCCACGAGCGTCTCGCTCTTATAGAGATTCCATACACGCACCTCGTCAATCTCGCCCTTGAAGAAGTTGTCGGCTCTCTCCTGCTGCAGGTTGTCCGCCGGTGTCCATACACGTGCGCCGAGATGGATGTAAGCCGCTGCTATGCCACCGAGGTCAGCTGCCTCGAAGTAAGTGTTCAGCTTGCCGTCCACATAGATCTGACCGCGTCCGCTTGTGCGGTTTACAGCCACTGCCACGTGGTGCCAGTCGTTGTCTGCGAAGCTGCCGTCACATGCCACACGCACACCGTTGTTGTGGAATACCAGTCTGCCCTCCTCCAGATTGAGAGCGAAGAGATTGAGCGAACCGCCCATTTCCTCACCGTCGCCACGTCCGTTGGAGATGATGGTAGCCGTCTGCTGAGCCTCGTCAGCCTTAAACCAAGTCTCTATGGTGTAGTCCATGCTTTTGTCTACCACACACGAACTGCCCGAAGAGAGCTTCAGATACTGGTCCTTACCGTTGAACGCCACTGCGCGTCCTTCGGGATTAGCCCATTCGCCGCCTCGCATCTCAAGGTTAGCGCCGTGTGCCTTGTCGGCAAGCACGTTGCCCTTAGCCTCCCACATCGGATAGTAAGCGATGAGATTGCTTTCGGCTCCCGAGAGCATCGTCAGCGAGTTGGTCTGCAGACGTGCCGGTGTCATCACCTTGTCCCAGATGCGTGCCCCGTGCATCCTGCCTGCAAAGTGTCCGCTTCCGTCCACGCTGGCTCCAAACACATAAGCACCCTCGCCGTTGTACTCGCCCACCTCAGCTGCGCTGATAAGCTGCTCGTAGTTGTAGTAAGCCGACACGTCGCCCTCATTGTTATATACGAGAGCCACGTGTGCCCATGTGCCCTGCTCGTAGTCGAACGCCTTGTCGCTGACGATGGTCTTCTCAGCCACCTTCACCTTCAAGCGGTTGTCGCTCGTCGTCGCAAGTTCTATCGCGCTGTTGGCGTTGCCCTGACTGAAGAGCACGGCGTCCTGCGCCTTGTCTGCAAGAGTCCACATCTCTATGGTGAGGTTCTTGCCGCTCCAGTTGCGTTGGAATTCCGACACGAGTTCGTCGTTCTTGCCGTCCAGACGCACGCTCACGCTGTGGTCGGTCTGTGCGCCGTTGCGGATGCCCGTTACCGAGAAATTGTTGTCTGTGAGCAGTCCGTCCGCTATCGGCTCGTTGAACGTCAGCATCACCTCGTCGTTCACGGTGAGCACGCCGTTCGCCGGCTGCGCGCTGCCGAAGAGGCGCGGGTTATACATATCCTTGATGCCGCTGTGTACGGCAGAATAGTTGTACACCTCCTCATTGTTTATCATGCTCGTACCCACCGTGCGCAGGTCGTAACGCTGATCCTGCTGGTCGTCCATGAACCAGCGATACTTTATCGTGCCCGCGTCCGCCGCCTTTATCATCTCCGCGTTCATGCCGTTCTTCACCGCCTGGTCATAGAGCGTCTCGTCGTCGTAGTAGCTCATGAGCGTCGTCCAGTCGTTGTCGCTGCCCGACGACGGCTTGTACTGCAGCATGATGCGGTGGAAGTTGTCATAGTTCACGTCGAAGCCGTCAATCACCACGTCCATGTAATGCTTCTGCACGCCGTTCACCTCCGCCGTAGGCAACTTCGTGTTGTACGTCCAGTTGTCCGTCGGCTTCTTCAGCTTCACGTCCGTAGCCGAGGGCGTGAAGTGCACGCTGAACGTCACGTCGTCGTAGATGTCGCCCTGGAAGTCAGTCGGGTCACACTGACACTGCGACTGCAGCATCAGTCTGAGGTTGTCGTAGTTCATCACCGAACCCTTGCGCACCTCTAACGTCTTCGTCAGCGTACCCCCTGCCGGCACGAGCAACGCCCTGCCGTTGCCGATCGGCGCGCCGTCCATGAGCAGCTGCGCTCCGTTCGGATTGCTGCCGTCGTCGATTACGAGGTTATACCAGTTGTCGTCCTGCGACTCCGAGTTGTTGCGCAGATACAGCGTGAAGTAAGCCGACTTGCCCGAAGGAACATTCTCTACGAAGTCCTTCTCCACCGTTATCTCCGGCACCTCCATCTGAACCGTTGCCTCATCTATCACGTGCTGTCCCGGCTCGTAATACTTCGTCTTGTATTCGCCCTCGTAAGGACACGACGTCGCACCGCCACGGGTCTTGAAGATGAACGTAGAGAAAGTCCCTCCCTCCTCATTCTTCATATCCTTGTACTTGACGTACTGGTCGCCATCCTTATATCCTGCCTCGCGGCATACGTCTACAGAGAGGTAGTCAGAGCCTTCCTCCGCAAGCACATAACCCTTACAGTGGCGTGCCGTCTCCTCAGTTGAGAACTCGCCGCCGTGTTCAGTGGTAAAGCTCTCGTCTACAGTGAGCACCATACCGGTGCCATTGAGTGTCCATCCGAAGTTGTTGGTGAACTGAGCGCCAATCAAGATAGAGAAGCGTTGAGTCTCCGAACGTCCAACCTCATACTCCTCAGAGTATTCGTACGAGGCACCGCCCTGGAACGAATGGTTCTGCATGAGCTCTGCCTTCACCTTCTGCTCCTCGTTATTGCGAAGCTGCATCTTCCAGTTCTCAATCGACTGATTGAGGAACATGATAGTATCCTCCTTCAACGGCTGTCCTGCAGGAGCGTAAATTTTGTAACTCGGTCCGTCTGTCGGGGTGTTGGCATTGGCCCCCTTGAACACCTTGTCGTTGTTGCTCTTGCCGAAGTTAGGATCGTCTACAGCAAGCTTAGAAACGTAAACAGGCTTCTTGGTATTGTTAGCCATAGCCTGGAAGTCTACACCTTCAGCCTGCTGATGCAGCAACTTGTTGCGTACATCCTCAAGTTTAGGCAACAGCACCTGCTCAATGTGTACCTGCGGATAGGTGAACATAGTGCCGTACTTCTGCGAAAGTCCAAGACCTGTGGTCTTGACAAGCAGATACTCGTTGCTTTCAGGAGTAACACTGCCGAACAGTTCGTATTCTGAAGGATTGGCGAGATACATCTCACGTGTAGTAACGGCGATGTTTTCGGTCTTGCCCACGCCGATATTAGTAGAATAGCCTACGAAGAGGTCGCCGTCGCTTCCCACATACTGCGGGTCGCTACTTGTCTCGAAGCGTGTGGTAGTGGTCATCGTCTTTGTGTCAGAGTCAGTACCACCGATTGTCTCACTGTGAGAAGCGCCGAATGAGAATTCGTTCTTCACATCGTTCTCGTTCACCACTCCGGCACCAAGACCGGTGAAGGTGATGACCTTGGCACCAACCTTTGCCTCGTTGTTCAATACTCCCTCGTTAGTGACATTTCCCTCATACGTACTTGTAGAAGTAACTGTCACGCCCTTCTCAAGATAAGCATACGAGTTGCTTCCCGGCGGGTCGCGCAGCACGAAGAGCACCTTGTCCGGTCCGTTCGTTACGAAGTCCGAACCTAAAGTCTTTGCACCAATTACGATAGCCTTAGTGTTGCCCTTGCCGTCAAAGCCACCCTTCCAGTTGATTGTTGTAGAAGATGTGCTTTCGCTGTTTTCGCTGTAGGTCATATCCATAGCGGCAGAGCGCAGGGCCGAGGTCATTTCCGGATTGTTCACCTGGAATGTCCATTCTGCCTCACCCTTCTCGTCGGTAGTGATGTCTTCTTGCGTTCCGTACGCAATGTCGCCTCTTGAGAACGACAGCTTAGCCTCAGGCGTTGGCACGATGTCTTCCTTAACGCCATCCTTACGTCTGCCGTCCTTATCCTTATATTCGTACACCTCCGCTGTGGTGATATGATAAGTGACGTATTGTCCCTGCTCATACACCGGCACGCCGAGTGTGTAAGGCTGTGCAGCATTGTCAGGATTGTAGGTCTTCACCTTTATGGTCTTTGTCTGATCGAGGGTAGCAATGCTGAGTTCTTCCTTTCCGAAGAAGTCCTGAAGCTTACCCTTCACCTTCTCCTTCACGATGATTGACGGAGTGTAGCGCTTGATGAACTGCTGCTTCTTGTTGTAATATACGGTGTCGCTGCAATTGACAAACTTGCCCTGCGTAGAGATAGAGTCGACATAAGCATTCACCTCGCTCTGCTTTGCAAACTCGTTGCTCAGGTTGAGGTCTTCGCCACTGCCCGGGATGTTGTCATGGCCGGGCACCACTACATTAATCTTATACTTCTCAGGAATGAGGTCGGCAAAGAACTCACCCGTCTCGGCATTAGGATAAATCGTAATCTTGTTGCCCTCGTACACCACGCGGTTGTCGTACTGCTTCTTGGTATATACACCCTTGAAGTGGTTGAGGGTTTCCTCGTGCTTAGTGGCGGTCATTTGGTAGGCATCGTTCTGATATGTAAGCTCGATGCGTACGTCGTCAGCGAGGTTGTTCTTCGAAAGCGAGTGGCCCACGGGGAACGCTTCCTGCTTGGTGCCGCCGGCAACACGTCCGATGTAACGTACGGTTGTAACGTCAAAGATTTCGAATCCGTTGTCGTCGTCCTGATAGTTGCGGTCGGTGCCGTCGCTGTTGGTCAGCTTGCCGCCGTTCTCAAACGTATGGTTGGCAAGCACAGCCTTCACCTCGTGCTGTCCTACGGGTACGCTTATGGTGAACTGTCCGTGAGCGTCGGTCTTCACGATGTTGCTCTTGCCGTCCATAACGGTGACTCCGTCCACGGCGAACGACACTCCCTCAACGGGCACGTTGCCACCCTTGT
>OGDD01000210.1_pt1 | contig 60224 bp, 56 predicted proteins | sample 1570301 | NCBI WGS metagenome assembly OGDD01 (sample SAMEA2581971, study PRJEB24529) | metagenome | biome: Human gut stool | place: China | collected 2011 | reverse complement strand
GCGTCGGTCGATGCGGATGTCTGCGTCGGTCGATGCGGATGTCTGCGTCGGTCGACGTGGATGGTTCGTTGAAGCGATAAGAACCGAGGCACACATCGTTCCAGACCACGAAACGACAAGTGCTTACACCTTAATTATATTATATAGTCTGCAATAAATAGTCTGGTTTGCTTTGTAAAGCGACATAAAAACACTACCTTTGTCTATGAAATTAAAAACCACCTATATGAACAAATCCAAAAGACTTTTCTGCAAGCTGGCGTTTGCTGCGCTCGGTCTTCTGCCGACAATGGCTACAACAGCGCTCGCAGACACCACCGACTACACACAGTACGTTAACCCGTTCGTCGGCAACGCTGACAACGGACACACCTTCCCGGGGGCGTGCCGCCCGTTCGGCATGATACAGACCAGTCCGGTGACGGGTGCCGTGGGCTGGCGCTACTGCTCGGAGTACGTGTACAGCGACTCTCTCATCTGGGGATTCACACAGACCCACCTCAACGGCACGGGCTGCATGGACCTTGGCGACATACTCGTGATGCCCGTCAGCGGCAAGCGTACACGTGCTTGGGACGGCTATCGCTCTCACTACTCCAAGCAGCAGGAGTTTGCCACACCAGGCTATTACTCTGTATACCTCACCGACGCTAAGGTGAAAGCCGAACTGACGGCTGCACCGCACGTTGCCTTCCACCGCTACACATTCGACAACCCCGACTCCACTTCCGTATTCATCGACCTGCAGCACGCTCCGGCTTGGCGCGATGAGCAGTACCACTCGCAGTGCATCTCGTGCGAGACAAAGTGGGAGGACGCGCAGACTCTCACCGGACACGTACGCAACAAGGTGTGGGTGGACCAGGACTACTTCTTCGTGATGAAGTTCAACCGCCCGGTTGTCAGCCACATCCAGCTGCCGAAGGCTGTTGACACGGAACGCGGACAACGCATCGTGGCTACGTTCGACATACCGCGTGGCGAGCAACTACTCGTGAAGGTGGCAATGTCTACGACAAGCGTTGAGGGCGCACGCCTGAACCTCGAAACAGAAGTGCCTGATTGGAACTTTGCCGAGGTGACACGCACCGCTCACAACGAGTGGAACTCTTACTTGAGTCGCATCGATGTGACCGGCACCGACACCGATAAGCAGAACTATTACACGGCATTCTACCACGCACTTATCCAGCCTAACCAGATTGCTGACGTGGACGGCAAATACCGCAACGCCGACAACAAGGTGGTCTGCTCAAGCAATGGCGAGTTCTACTCCACCTTCTCCTGCTGGGACACCTACCGCGCCGCTCACCCATTCTACACTATGGTCATTCCGGAGCGCGTCGACGGCTTGGTCAGCTCGCTCGTTGAGCAGGCAGAGGTGCAGGGGTTCCTGCCAATCTGGGGACTCTGGGGCAAGGAGAACTTCTGCATGATTGGCAACCACGCCGTGTCTATCGTAGCCGAAGCTTACCACAAAGGCTTCCGCGGCTTCGATGCAGAGCGCGCTTTCAACGCCATCAAACGTACACAGACCGTGAGCCACGGCGAGAAGTACGACTGGGAGACATACATGAAGTACGGCTATTGGCCAACCGACCTTATCGCGTCTGAATCGGTATCCAACTCACTCGAGTGTATGTACGACGACTATGCCGCAGCCGACATGGCTCGTCTCATGGGCAAGAAACAGGACCAGCAGTACTTCGCACGCCGCGCCAACTTCTACAAGAATCTCTTCGACAAGCAGACCAACTTCATGCGTCCGCGCCTTGCCGACGGCTCATGGAGAAGTCCGTTCAACCCGAGCGACGTGGCTCACGCCGAAACCGTAGGTGGCGACTACACCGAGGGCAACGCATGGCAGTACACATGGCAGGTGCAGCACGACATACCGGGACTCATCAAGCTCTTCGGCGGACCGAAACCGTTCCTCAAGAAGCTCGACGAGTTCTTCACACTCGAACTCATCACCTCGCAGAACGACGTGACCGGACTTATCGGACAGTACGCTCACGGCAACGAGCCGAGCCATCACGTGGCTTATCTCTACGCCTTAGCAGGCAGACCATCGCGCACGCAGGAACTCATACGCGAGATTTTCGACACACAGTACCACCCCACCGTTGACGGACTCTGCGGCAACGACGACTGCGGACAGATGTCGGCATGGTACATGCTCTCGGCAATGGGTTTCTATCCTGTGAACCCTGTCAGTGGCGAGTATGTATTCGGTGCTCCACAGATGCCAAAGATTGTGCTTCATCTGCCCGAAGGCAAGACATTCACCATTGTAGCCGATGGCATTTCTGCCGAGAACAAATACGTAGACTACATCCTGCTCAACGGCAAAAAGTACAACAAAACATCCATTTCGCACAACACAATCATGCAAGGTGGCACATTAGTATATAAGATGTGTAGTACAAAAAAGCACGATAAATACTAAAAGAAGTTCAAAAAGAAGTCTTTTTTGTCCTACTAATGAATAATAATGGTAGATTTTTCCCTTTATATCATCAAAAAAGCCAAATAACTCCCAAGTTATTTGGCTTTTTCATTTATTTTGCTTTACTTTGCAGCAAATAATTATAGAGAGATAACAATAGACTATATTAAAAAGTAATTTTATGAAAAAGATTTCAATTCTTTTTGCAGCTGCTGTGATGGCAGCTACAGCTTCGGCTCAAACTGTTACAGAAAGTAAGACTTTTGACAACATGTATGTCGGTGTAAATACCGGTGTGTCAACAGCTTCTAAGGGTCACCATTGGCTTCAGGACTTCCGTCCAAACCTTGGCGTACGTCTCGGTCGCAACTTCACACCTGTATTCGGTCTCGCAGTTGAGAGCAACATTTACTTCAAGGAAGTTGGCTCTAAGCATGGCTTCCTGCACAAGACAGGCACTGCCGTAAACGGCATCAACACCTCACTCCTCGGTACTGCAAACATCACCAACTGGGTAGGTGGTTACAAGGGTGAGCCACGTCTCTTCGAAGTATCAGCTGTATACGGTCTTGGTTGGGGTCATGTTTTCTCTAACGCAGCTTCTTACAAAGACAACACCAACATGCTCACTTCTAAGGCAGGCCTCAACTTCGCCTTCAACCTTGGCAAGACAAAGGCATGGCAGTTCTACGTAGAGCCTTCTATGAACTGGTCGCTCAACGGTCTCGGTTACGAGGGTGTTGAGTACAACATCAACCGCTCAATGTTCCAGGTTAATGTTGGCTTCAACTATAAGTTCAAGAACTCTAACGGCACACATAACTTCACAATCGCTCCGGGTCGCGACCAGGCAGAGGTTGACGCTCTCAACGCTCAGATTAACAGCCTCCGCGAGGAGAACGCTGCTCTCACAAGCAAGGACGAGCAGAACAAGAAGAACCTCACCGCTAAGGACACAGAGATCAACAACCTCAAGCAGGCTCTTGAGGAGTGCAACAACCGTCCTGCTCCTAAGGCTGAGACCGCAACTAACCTCCAGCCGACAGTTATCTTCCGCCAGGGCAAGACTTCTGTAGACCCAGCTCAGGTAGCTTCTATCGAGCTCATCGCCAACTACATGAAGAACCACAAGGAGTCGAAGGTAGAAATCAAGGGCTACGCTTCTCCAGAGGGTTCTAAGGAAATCAACGAGCGCATCTCTCAGGAGCGTGCTGACGCTGTTAAGGCTATCCTCGTTAAGAAGTACAAGATTTCTGAGAATCGCCTGAAGGCTACTGGTATGGGTGCTACTGACAAGCTCTTCGAGCAGGTAGAATTCAACCGCGTTGCTACATTCAACGACATCACAAAGGACTAATTGTTCACCGAACAAATAATCCGAAATTGCTTGAGTGCCCATGCTGCTCAAGCAATATAAAAAACAAATCCCAGTGTAATGACTCAACCATTGCACTGGGATTTTTCGTATCAATTCGTTTTACTTCGCTACAAATTTTATCTTACAACGACACACTTCCTTCAGCTCGGCATCCGCCTTCTGTCCGGCATCACTCTCTGGTGTCTGCTTCATCACTTGCACACAGAACTCACCCTCTGCCACCTCTTCAACAAACAGATGCAAGCGATCGCCACAATGCGACTCTGCAACATAAGCTATATCGAAGCGCTGCAAACGGTTCGTGCGATAGAAGTCGAGCGTCCAAAGGTCGAGAATATGCTCTATGTACTTCACGCTATTGATGTGTCCGTTGACATCCACATCGCTGTAATGTGTCTCAACAATGCGTCGACACTCAGCTGCTTTCGATAGTTTCACACGCTTGAACGGCTCAATCGGGCACGGCTCATCGGTCTCGATATACTTCGTAATCAGTCCGTCGCGCTCCGCAAGAATATCCACCGGCTGACGCGTATCGGTGTCAATCATCGCCCAAATGCTGCGACCATAGCCGTAGTGCTTGCCGCTCTTATCACGAATAGCATAGTTGCGACTCGTGAAGAACTTCATCACGTTCTCCACCCATGTGTCCACCGTGATGCGGTCGTAAGCAAGGGGCATTTCGTCGAGCTCCATAACGAAGCGCGAGAGCACCCATGTCTTGTGCACCGTGTTGAGATAGTCCATGCCGTAACCACGCTCGTTGCTATGGAAGTCGGCTGCATTCAGCAGATGGTTACCAAGATGTCCAAGAAATATATGGTTAGAAAAATCGCAGTGGAATGGTTCCACAAGGAAGTCGTAGCTTCCAATCTTACTTAATAAATCCATAATCTACTCTTATTTTGATGAACTTTTGCCCCGTCCACACTTATTCTCACAGAACGAGGCTTTCCATTAGAATCATATTTACAATTATCGTAAAGGCTGGGCATAAAGAAGTATGCACGCAATCCTTTCAAGTTGCCTTCTGCATTCGGCGTTACAAGTTGCTTGCCGTCAGCACCAACAAACCTATAGTGCCCGTCAGCAGGTAGAAATACAGGGTCGTAAGTACCCACAAACAGGAAGTTGCCTAAAGAGAGCTTACCAGTCAACGTCGCAGGCTTGGCAGCGAGGATGAACTTATTCTTCACAACCGGCTTAACCACATCTTTCGTCACACCATTCAAGAATTGCACAAGATATGGTTCGCCAGCAACTGTCGAGTTTACAGTGAGGAAGTGATACACCACATTATCATCGTCTACCTCCACATTCTGAAGTTGTTTGAACTGCATACCCGGGAAAGCTGTGCGAGTATCGCTTTCTGTAAGACCGAATGGAAGACAAAGTGTATAGCATCCGCCATCGGCACGGAACGTGCGATCGATAGTTACGTTGTGCACATAAGCGTCTTGATAGTACGAAGCAATGTCTGTATTGCCACCCGACTCACCAAACGTAAGACTCTCTACAACAACCGCATTTACAAGCCGGCGATATATCTGCACCTTACCATAGCCGTCATACCTAACATAACGTGCGAAGCGTTCTGAGTCTGGTTTATAATCAAGATATCCTCCATTTTTAAACTTTACAAAACTGATACGGGCATTGCCCTCGTCCGAGAATTTTATATCAATCTCATTTGTCTTTTCCGTTTCTCTCTCCTGAAACATCAACGAATATGAAGCCTTCGTGCCTGCGCTAAGCCAACCACACCTACTATCCTTCAACCTCCAGCCACCAGTTATTTTCTTCACTTTGAACACCGCCATGCTGTCCGTTTCGCACGCAGCCAATTCCAGTTCGTCTTCCTTGCTCAACTTTATCAAGCATGGCAGCATATAGTCCTTTTTCGTATTCTGATACCTACTCATAGCCACGCCATTATCCTTGCTGACGATAATTATCTCGTCGCCATCGCGCAGAAACGAGGGGTCGGATATGTGCATATATTTTGCAGTTGCGTTTTGTGCGTCCACTCCGATTGGCACCAAAGAGAGTAGCATGATGATGGCTGAAAGCGTGAATTTAGTCATTCGAATGTTTGGTTTTTAGTAATTCAGTTTCGACCCTAACACCACAAAGAGTGTTAGGGTCGACCAATAGAATATTCGGAATTATAACATTAGCGTAGTTTGTCTACTTCCAAAAGCGTGATGTAATATCTGTAAAGTCGTCACCCACAGCACGCTTGTAGAGTCGTTGATTAGTGGTGCGCTCCTTCAGACAGCCAAGATGTTCGATATACGGACCGAGCTTTATATAGTCGAAGTCGCTTTTGCGTATTGTTCTTGGGAACAGCTGCCTGCCGCTATACCATGCCACCTTCAGCTTGGGGTGTTCACGATGCAGATACTGCGAGAGTTGGCTAACGTACTTCGGGTCAGCATCGCCACCCATAAAGCAGATGCAGGTTATCTCGTCATTATAGTCGGCAACGAGCTTGTCGAGCACCATTGGTGTCAGTGGTTCGCCGATGTTCTCCCACAGATATTGACTGTGGCAGCCCGGACAACGACACGGACAGCCCGTGATGTTGATAGACAGCGTCACCTCATCGGGGATTTCCTGGAACACTATGCCTGTATTGAGATAATTTAGCATTGTTTTATACGTTTTTTTTAGTTTCGCAAGCGAAAGTTCAATCCTTTACTTCGTTTGTTCCGTTGGCATAGAAGCGACGTGCTGCCTCTTTCTGACGAGCCTCAGAGAAGTTGCTCACACGCTTCAGATAGCCGATGATACGTGTCATGTAGTCGACATTCTCACTTCCGCAATGCGGACACTTCTTCAGATAACGTTTGTCGATATGTCCACACTCGTTGCAGATAGTGTTCGGGATATTGAATGTGAAGTAGTTGCATCCCTCCTTGGCAGCAATGCGCAGGAGCTGACGATACTGCGCCTTCGAGAGGTGCTCGTCGAGGTTCATGTGGAGTGCCGAGCCACCGGTGAGGTGCTCAATGTATGGTGCGCCGTGCATCTTGAACTTGTCAACCACGTTGAGCGAGTCGTCCTCCACGATGTAGAAGTAGCTGTTGTAGCAGTCGCGCGGCACGAAGTAGCCGTCCTCACGATCCCACTTGGCGTGTTTCACACCCACGTTCTCAGCCGGAATCATCTCGCAGTTGAACAGCACATCCTTTGTGCGATACTTCTTGTTGTACTTCTCAACCAGCCCGAGCACCTTCTGTACGAAGTGCAGATAGTCGGGGTTGTCGCTAATCTTCAAGCCCATGAATTCGGCAGCCTCCACGAGTCCGTTCACACCGATGGTGAGATACTGGCGGCCCATATTGATGTAGCCTGCGTCAAACAGTGGCAGCATGCCTTGCGCCTGCAGCTCCTTCAGGTTCTCGTTGTAAGCAAGTTGCACTTTATGGCAGAGTTCAATCACCTCCGAGAGATAGTCGGCATAGTCGAGTCCGTTCTTTACGGCGTATTGTATGCAACGGTTGAGGTTGATGGTGAGCACGCTCTTCGAGCCGGTAGACACACCGCCCGCACCGAGCGTATAGCTGAAGCCGTTGTCCTGAATCTCGTTGCGCAGACGACAGCAAGAGCTGAGCGAGTCGGCATTGTCGCTCATGTATGTGAAGAACGAGTGACCCTCCGAGTACATCTCAGCTGTGAAGTCGCCCCACTCCTTGTCGATTACGTCGCCGTCCTTTGCGAGCAGCGCCATTGTCTCAACAGGGAAAGTCAGCACCGTCTTCGTACGCTCGTTGTTGAACCACTTCATGAAGCGTTTCTGCAGCCATGAGAGTCCGTTCCAATCGGGTTTTGAACCGTCGGGGAAGATGAACTCGCCGAAGAGGCTTTCGAAGTATGGTTTGTCGTAATAAGCCACGTTCCAGAACACTGCCTGATAGTTGCGTGCGCCGGTCGGCTGGTTGATTGAGTAGACTATCTGCTCGAAGCAATCGGTAATCACCTTGTCGATAGTGCGCTGCTTTGCAGAGAGGTCTACCACCTTGTCGGCGTGCTCCCAATAGTCGAGTCCGTACTCTTTACCGATGAAGTAGTTGAGGTACATGAGGAACTCCGGTGTAGCGCAGGCGCCGCTCAGCATACTCGACACCATGAACACCATGTTGACAAATCCGCCACAGAACGACTTCAGATTTGTAGGAGCTGTGGAGTTGCCGCCTATGCTCGTTGTGCCGCCGATGAGCCATGGGTACATCGTGATCGAAGCACAATAGTTGGCGAGCGAGGTTTCGTCGTTCTTATATATAAAGTGGTGGTTAAGCTTGTCTATGTATTCATCAGCAAGTCTCTTGCCGTACATCTTCTTGATACGGTCGGTGAGCAGGCGACGGTTCAAGCGGATGAAGCTCGACTTCGGGAGTTCGCCGATGAGCGTAGCGATGTTCTTGTGCTCCACGTTGGCATTGGCATCGTACTTAGAGCCTGTGGCTGCGTTCGCTGCGTGACAATAGTCGGTAAGGAACTTGAGTTTTTCGAGCGTCTCGCGATCCTCCGAGTGAAGCTGACGATATATGATGAACGACTTAGCCACCTTGAAGTAGCCCTCACTCATCAGAGCCTTCTCCACCTGGTTCTGAATATCCTCCACCGAGATGCCATCAAAAACATCAATGTGGCTGACAATCTTCGATACAGAAGCCAAATCTATATCCTCGTTCACTGACTCGAACGCCTTAAGTATGGCGTTCATAATCTTGTCTAAAGAGAAGCGATCTTTAGACCCGTCGCGTTTGACAATTGCAAAATCTTTCATATTTAAGTTTTCCGTTTGAGACAACTTTTTCAATTTTAGAAATCGAAAAGTTTTCCATTTTGGAAAACTTTTGTTAGTTCCGTGCAATGAAAAGTTGTCTGATTTATGTTTTTGTTACGCTTGCAAAGGTATACAAAAAAAACGACAACAGAGCATCAAAACAATGGAAAAATTCCAATAAATTTAAACTCCACGTACACCATTAGTCTAACGCAAACGATGTAACTTTCAGAGTTTCACCGCACTAATATCAATCAGATTATTCACAATAGCATATATCGTCAAACCAGCCGCACTATGTATCTGCAATTTGCGCGCGATGTTGCGTCGATGAGTGATTACAGTGTTCACCGAAATGCACAAGTGCTCGGCTATCTCCTTGTTACTCATGCCTTGCACCAACGCGACTATAACATCCTTCTCACGTTCGCCCAAAGCGTCAGTCCCCTCCTGGTTCCTGCCGATCATATTCGAAATCTTAGCCGACACATCACTCTGCCGCGACCTCTCCTCCAGCGACCTGATGGCCGGAATAAAAATATTATCCTCCACCTCAGCGTGCAGCGCAAGCCACTCCTCATTATTATATATATCATAAAGCGTAGCCGAAAGCTGGTTGTTACGCAGACTGTCACCCGGGAAGTACTTGATGATGATACTCTTCAGCTCCCTCAGCTTCGAACTCTCCTGACCATGATGCTTCGAGTACATATCAATAGCATAATTAGCCAACGGCTTCCCCCCGATTAGCGACTCCACATACGGGAAAACCGTCTTCTCCTCATACCTCATGTGCTGCGTAACCGCACGCGAATATTCGTCGTAAAGTTTCAGTATGAGTCGAGCGAGGTTGTCGTTTTCGTCAAGCGCGTCTACAAGTTCCTTGCGTATAAACGGCAACTGGAAGCCCAAGAAATAGTTGTGGCTCGCCTTCAGATACTGCAGCAACGTAGCCACCGACAGACGCGACACGTCGTCCATCTCGCGATAGCCGTTTATCATGAAGTTCACCACAGCCAGGAACGTGTACGTATCCACTCCCTGGTCCTCACACACCTGCTTCACCGTCTTGTCGCCGAAGCCCAGACTGATACCGAAACTACCCAAACACTGCAGCAAGTTATAGTTATCACGAATAAGCGATATCATCTTATCGCCTGCCTCGTACATTTTCTGATTCTTCATACCTCTAACTATTATTACCTGTAAAGTACATATATCGTACAAAGATACAAAGACTTTCCCATAAAAGCCGAACATTTACGAACTTTATCATTAAAAAAAATCATCGGATGGCGAACGCAATCCGATCAGACGGCGGACGCAATCCGATCAGACGGCGGACGCAATCCAATCGGGCGGCGAACGCAATCCAATCAGGCGACGGACGCAATCCGATCAGACGGCGGACACCGTCCGCCCACAAACCACCAACATCCACCGTCTTAATGAAGCCATCATTAAAATGTTAAAACGTTGGAAATATATTGTTTATATGCAATCTTTTCACTATTTTTGCATATTATTTGATTTAACAGGAGGAATATTATATGAGTACGATTACCATAAACAGCGATATCTATCAAAAAGCTGAGAGATATGCCAAGTTGAACAATATCAATTTGTCGCACCTCATAGAGAAGTTTCTCATGAAACTTCAAACACCAAGTGCCAAAGATAATGCAGCATTGGCACTTCCCGAGCATTTGGAGAAATTGGCAGGATGCCTTTCTGATGTTTCTGACGATGATGATGAAAAGTTGAACTATCTACTTGAAAAATACAAATGAATTTCGAGGATGCCCTACAATATTACTCTGCAAAATCTGTGAAGGCTGATTACATTATCACACGAAATACCAAGGATTTTACTTATTCTGACATTAAGGTTCTTACTCCACGTGAGTTTACCTCTCTCTATCTTTAACAACTCAAAATTGCCTACTTGCGGTGTTAGTGTTATACCTTTGTACAACGAATACCACCATATAACCAAGGGTCTATACGCCACCTATCATCGTGACGTATAGACCCTTGTCGTTTCCCGTGAAGTGCGGGTGAATATTATCTTCTTGATATGCGCCTCCCATTCACCTTCATGGTTACCATGAAGAATATGTGGTTTGTATTCTGATGGTAGGCTACCATTTTCTACCAATATGGCTATGGCTTTTCTTAGTTCTTCTATCGGATAGCCACGCTTTCTGCAAAGCTTTAAAGCCTTGTCAAATCTTTTGGTTGTACCAAACTTATACATTATTCTCCTAAAACAGTGTCAAACATTTCGTCAACAGAATTCCATTGGGTAACCCTACCTTTCGCCTTGTCCTCTTCGGCAAGTTCCAGACCAGTCTTCTTAGGTCTCATAATAGAAATAGAACTAACACCATTCATCATTTTGATGGCGTTTTTCAGCTTTGTCAACATAGTAGGGTCAGATACCGTTACCAAAAGCTGTGGCTCATTTATGATTGAGGTATTCATACTTACTCCTTATTTAATGTATATATGGTTATTCACCAACAAAAGTACGTTTTATTCTTGAAACTACCAAGCAAAACCTATAAAACTTCTAAGGTCAAGGTTTTAACTATATATAAGTTTTAATGAGCTGCAACACTACAGATGCTGATTTACATTCAAGGGTCTATACGCCCACCTCTCATCGTGGCATATAGACCCTTGTCGTTTCCCGTGAAGTGCGGGTGAATATATGTTTACTGGGCAACTTATACTCCTGCCCAGCTTAGGAGTTAAACTTGATAGTACAGCCTTTTATTCCCAACTCTTTACTGAGTTAAATTGATAGCCGAGGAATATACCATTATCATAGTCTGGGCTGGCAAAGTATTTTTCACCCGTAGGCTTCCAAATATATTGATTGCTATTCTCGTCAAACTCACCTTTCATGACTTCCTGATTTTTGGGCAAATACAAATCTATATATGGGGTCCAATTGTCATCATCAAAAATACCACCTCCAGAATTTGCTTCTCCTCGCACATCCGTGAGTTCTCCCAAAGTTACTTTTTCCAACATGATAAATCCTGCAAATGCACGTTCATCTATAGTAGAAACATTCGGAGCACAAATTTCTTCCAAATACACACAGCGGGATAAGGCATTCATTCCAATTTTTGTCACATCAGGCAAAAAAATAGACTTTAAAGCGTTTAATTCTTTCAAACCATCTGCAGGAATTTCCTTGCATCCTATTAGAGTGAGGTCTATAGTGGCATCTTTCACATTCTTAAAAGCTTCACGGATAGTCTTAAACTCATTATCGCCAGCATCAGAAGCGAGGTTAAGTATTATAGCAGTCTTGCTATTTGCTACTTCTTGCTTGATAGCTGACTTTATTTCTTCTGCACTATTTGCCGAAATGACAGTAGCATCCAGTGCATAACTCTTAGCATTTTCTGTTTCTTTCGAGAATTTATAAGTTTTCAAAGTTGCTCCTCGATATTTCACTGTAACTTCGGAATTATTTTCAAAATTACCATATAAATAGGCATTGCCCTTTTCATCAGATGTAAGGGCATATTTTTGATCCCATTTCATATCGCTGCTGCCCGCAGGAGTGTATCTATCGATGGTTACTGTTATTGGCTTATTTGGCATAGTTGCAATGCGGAGGCGTGAATAGTTGCGTGTTGCCTCGGAAAATTTTACGGTTATAGCCTCACCATTAGGGGTTATTTGTGCTGTTCCCTCGATATATTCATCGGTTCCAGCAACCTTACCTTCTTTCAAAACTAATTTGCCAGCTTCCCATTTGTAATTAGGGGCATAATATACATGAGGAAAGGTTGGCACTTCGTCTTCTTTATAAGACAGCTCGCCACTTGCCAATTCCCAGCTACTGCCATTATATGTAAAAGCAGCATACTTAGTACCTAAAGTCTTACTGGTCATCTCCAGAAGCAACTCATCCCCTTCTGCCCATGAAGTCTTGCCTTCATCTGGTGTACCAATAGCACGAGTCTGTGAATCTCCGAATGCCGGAAATTCACCAACAACCAACTGTACGTTGCTCTTGCCTGTTGTTGCGGTTGTTTCTTCTATATCACTTGTGCATGACGCCATTACTATAGTAACGACTGCCAGCATGATGTATTGAAATATCTTTTTCATATTCTTTCCTCCAATTATTTGAGTTCTTCTTCGTTGTTACTGTCCCAACCTTTCAAATCATCTACACTGATTCGGGTTAGTTCCACTTTGTCTTTTCCTACATCGAGTTTGTAGGTGTAGCGCTCGCCCTCTTGAAACTCCGTATTTGACTTCATTTTTGCATGGAAGTTTTGGTCGCCAATCTTGAATTTCACGAAAATCTCGCCAGTTTTGTAGGAACCAGGGATAACGATTGCAGAAAACATACCATCGTCATGCTTACAGGCTTTTACCCAATCAGGATTGCCAGAAGGTGTACCCATTACAAATTTCCCCTGGTGTGGGTCGCTAAAAAATCTAACACTGTTGTTTTTTGAATACACTTGTGGTTCACTAATATCCATATCAGGATAATCCGCAGTACCAACATGATATACTATCGTGACCAGCGACATGCGATGCTTCATAGGAATATCTACATAATCTTTAGGGACATCGTACCAATATCCGTTTATTAAATCTGCAGCTTTCAACTGAGTCTCATCACTTTGGTCTGTATGCAAATTATAGATAGGAAAATTGGTCATATCAGAAGGATACCAAGCAATCAATTCGCATCTTCCCACTTTTTCCCAGCGAAGTCTTATGGTAGGTTCCCAACGGTATAACCCATTTTCTTCCACATATTTATATTCACCAGTTTTAGTAGTTTCATCACCGAAAATTTGTAGTACACTTATTCGGTCCTCATTCTCCCAACTATTACCGTCTCCCAATGTATTGACACGAGTCTGCATACCTCCAACAGAGAAAGTGGCATTGATTTCCTGCCCTTTCAGTGTAGGAGCCATATCTTCATTTTGCGTACATGCTGTAAAGCCCATAGCCATAAGGCTCATTACCGCATAGGAAATTCTTTGTTTTATCGTCTTCATAATCTTCAGTTTTTTATTGTTAGTGAGTTAGTGAGCGGCCAAGCTCACTAACCCTGTATTCCCTATTTTCAGAACCTTATTTATCATTACAAATCTATATCTGCGTCTAAATCACTTGAATCACCATTTTCCCAAGGATATATAGTAGCATCTTCTATAGTAATCCCCGTATTTTTAACAGTTATGTTGTATGTATATTTTTTGCCACCTTCAAATTGTCCATTGGTGGATGGTGTTATAGGGGTTGTGTATTTTACTTCGCTATCATTCAACAACAAGTAAATCTCTATATCCATTTTATTGCTTTCAAGGCTTTGCGGCAACATGATATAAGCAAAACTTTCTTCGCTTTCAAAAGGTACATCATTAAAAACACGAGTAAGAGTAGCTCTGTCACCAGCAGTTTCAACCGAACCTGTTCTTGTGTCAAATTTACCGCTTGTAAATATTCCTTTCATATTCAAGCTATTGAATTTATAATTGTTATCTTTGACACCCTGCCCTGGCTTAATTTTGAATTCAACCAAACTCATACAATGCTTAAAGCGATGTTCTGCATCTGTAAAATTCACAGTTGGAGATGCTTTACTTGCAGTAGCTCCTGAGGCAAAAAGTACATCAGCCTTACAAGGTTGGTTTGCTTCTACCTCAGCTATATTCCAATCCATTTTACCATCAGTTAAGAATTTGCTATAAGGATAGTATGCACTAAATGTTGTCTCTTTGTTGTCCTTGAAATAGATGATGTTGTTATTGTCAGCAGCTTCAAAAGTACCATCCCCATTTGTTGTTACATACTTTTTGTTGTCTCCTGTTGTATTGCCAGAAGATGTGGCATATACGCCAATGGCATCATTCTTAGACCATGTATCGTCAGTGGTGGCACGTGTGATGTTTTTAACAATGTCCGCCTGTACGGTAGCAGCAACAGGACCATTGTTGCCGATACCGTCTTCTTCGTTAGCGCAAGCTGCAAACAGCAATGCTGCGGCAGCAATGTATAAGAATCTAAATTTCTTCATATCTCTTGTTATTTAAGAGTTGTTATTGTGCTATATGTTCATTATTGTCTCCTGCCTCTGTCCAAGGCTTAATGGTTCCAGAAATATCAACGGCAGAACGACTCAATTTTACTACTGTATAGTGGTATCTTTTTCCACCCTCAAGTTTTACAGGCATTGTCCATACGAAAGGAGCGTCGTAACCATTCTTGAGGTCAAACTCTATCACTCGGCTTGCTTCTTCTGTAGGGAGCAGGATTGCCTCATACAGCTTGCCAGCTTCGGTAGTTTTCATCGTGATGTCCGCAGGAGTTTCTTCACCAGAGATAGTTCCATCCACAAGATTGAAAGTGGCTTTGGTATTCTGGCCTTTCACTGTCACAGTCATTTTCTTAAGGTCTTCTTGCGTGAGACCGTTACCTGGTTGAACATCCAAAATAAGATTGCTTAACTTATGGAAGAACCTCAAGTCAACCTGTGGCGTAGCTTTGTTGCAGCCTTCTGTCTTGGCATACATGAAGTCGATAGTTTCTTGTTTCGTCTGGTCTGTTACATCAAGTGCAACCTTGTAGTCATTGACAGTGGTCTGTGGATAGTAAGAATAGAAGTCCACATCTCCATCTATCGGGAAGAAAACAGTCTTACCACCAGAAACAGGTGAAAAGGCTATACTTCCATTTGACTGATAGCAAACATTGTCAACACCCTCTTTGATTACATCCGCAGAGAGTGTCTTGCCTGCTTCTATCATGAAGATACCAATCTTGTCACCATCAGCCCAAGCTACACCAGCAGCACGGGTGTTTACGCTAATACCACCAGTAAACTGCACGGCTACCTTATCGTTCTGGGTAGAAGGTACGGTGTCTTCTGTACTGCATGAAACCATTGCACCTGCCAAGAGTGCAAGGGCGAAAAACTTAGTCATCTTTTTCATCTTATAAATATTTTAAAAGTTATTATTATTTTATTTCTACTTCATTGTTGAGGTTCGTCCAACCGTTGATGGTAGCTTCCAGATTCATCTTTGGCTGCATTTGGTTGTAGTTGAGTCGCAACTCATACTTTCCTCCAACCTTCATCGCAGGAGCGGTGATGTCATACTCTTGCAAGGTCCCGTTAGGCAGCAAGAGGCGGAGATAAACATGAGAGGCGGGGCTTCCCTGTATGGTCGGCATCAGTCGGATGACTTCTGATTGCAAAGTTGACTCAGTAGCCAAGATAGTAGGTATTTCCACTTCCGTTGGCTTTATGCTCGGCAACCCATAGTCGCCATCACTATTCTTCTGTGTAGGGAACAGACACCAGGCTGCATCTAATGCCTTACCACTCATTTCTGTACCTTTAGGTACATTCTCTATGATGATGGTCAGTTCGGCAAGCACGCTCTTAATAGGATTCTGCACCACATAGTTGCCTTCCTTGTTGTCTATCCTCACGTCGGCAACTCCGAAATAAGCATTATGCTTCACATCCTTAGGATTGGTCAAGCCTATCTGGATATTGTTCCAATTAGTCAAAGCCCTGGTCTGTTCACCGACAGTAAACGGCTCTGTGAGATTGGTGGCAGCCAAGATGCGATACGACCCTTCAGGAAGAACGAAGCGCTGGCTTGCCACCTCCTTAGCACTACTATAATGTTTTTCCTCTACCAAGGAGCCGTCATCGGCATTGAATATCCAGAGCTTCACATCCTTCACTTCCGTACCTTGGTCGGCTTCATTCGCCCAAGTGAGCGATACTGACAAACCACCCTCATCCTCACCATCATGAACATTATGGTCACAACTTGCCAACAGGCATGGGACGCATAACAGCACCCATAACCAAATATTAAATCTTCTTTTTGCTTTCATTTTCTATCTTGTTTTATGGGTTACTGATGATTGTCTGTTGTCTCTACTCGGCGAGCCTTATCCGCATCTTGGGTGTCATCGCTACCATTTCCTATTGCAGTAATACGATTAGCCTCTATGCCATTCTTCACAAGCCAAGTTTTTACGGCTTCTGCACGCTGGCGAGATATACGTTTATTGACAGCCACGCTGCCTTTTGTGTCGCACCAACCTGTTACAGTCACCTTCATCTTCGGATTCTCCTTCAATGTATGTAGGATACCATTCAGCTTCGACAGCTCGCCCTGCTTGATGCCGATACTGTTGAAAGCGAAGTAGACGACGGGGAATGTCGCCTTCGGCTGTTCAACCACCTCTTGCTCTCCCACTCTTGTCTCAGCCTTTTCTGCTATCTCCTGCTGGAGGGTGTCAGCCTGAGGAGTGATCACCTGCTGCGGTGCTTCCGGTTCTGCCATCGGTGCTTCCGGTTCTGTTGTCGGCACTTTCTGTTCTACTATCGGCGTTGTTTCCACAGCCACGTTCTTCTTTTTAGCCTTTGCGAAGCTTATCCCCAACCTTATGCCACTTTCCCAAACAAAGTTGTTCTTATGCAGATGTTCTGGCATTCCGTCCATACGTTCGCCAGTAAGACGAGTCAAACCGGAATAGATGCCCAATTTCAGGCATGAAGTCAGTTGATAACCAACCTGCAAGTCTGCACCATAACCCAAATGCCAGTTGGTAGAGCCTTTCATTACCTTGGCATCATCGGCTATAGTCTGGATATCAGCCTTGGTCGTTACTGCATATATATGAGGTGAAACTGCCAAATCCCATCGGCTGTTAGCTGTCTTATGGAACAACCCAAGGAGATTAACGTTCACTCTTGCTCCATACCAGCCCATCCTGACATGGCTTTTCAAATCGGCATACTCCCAACTGTCCATGCCCAAGACACCTGCCTTGTAACGCACACCGTCGCTACCCAACCAATAGTTACGTTCTACGCAGCAGTCTTGTGCAGACATATTTACCTCTCCATACTTGGCAGACAACTCAGCCGAGAATATGGAGTTGAAACGATAGCCGCCATATAAGCCAGCAGCCCAACCGAGGTGCGTCTTGTCGTGTCCGAAACTTGAGAAAGTAGAGAAACCGAAAGGCATTCCACCTTCTACTCCGACGTACCAACCTTGCGAAATAGTCTTTCCGTCTTCTTTTACTTCTGCTTTCACAAAAGCAAATGGAAGAATAAATGCAAGCATTGCGACCAGCAACCGATTTTTTGTTGTTAAATGATTTACCATATTATTTCGTTTATTTTTTTTCATTCCAGGAAATACAAGAGGTTTGTCAGAAAGATAAATATGGATGCCAACAGCAAAAAGATATAAAAGCGTTCTCTCTTGATGAAGTCACGAAAGCTATAGCGAGCCTTCCAATGATTCTCAAGATACATCCTGTACTCATGTATCATGGCATATCCGAAGATAATACATAATATGAGTACAAACACCCCGATGATAATCAGGGCTAACTCTATCCTTGGCATAGTTTCTATTATTTCCTTCATGTTGCAAATATAGTGTATTGCCCCAAAAGAAGGTGCAGTTTTTCACTGTTCAAGTGTCGCATTCATACCAAAAAGGTGTCGCATTCCTATGAATACGACACCTTTTTGGCTGTTTCTAAATAAAGATTTTGCTTTTTCTTTGGCATTTTACGAAAAATGGTTATACTCAATTTGAATCATTTTGTGCTGCATCTGTAGATTGGAAGTCTCTCCACTCTGTAGGAGAACAGCCTTCTTTTGTCTTGAAGATTCGGTAAAGATGAGTGCGACATGAGAATCCACACTCGGCTGAAATGATGTCGTTATTATAATCTGGATATTCCAACATCATCTTCTTTGCAGCGTTGAAACGTATCTCGCTGAGCCATATTCGGAAGTTAGAGTGCAAGCATTGATCGAAAAACAGGCTCAATTCGTTCTTTGATATACAAAGTGTACGAGAAAGCGTCAACATATTTACGTTGCTGTCCTTATAGCCTCCATTCGCACACCACTCATCAAGCTTTTGCTGTACGAATACTCTACGCTCCTCCGAAATCGGGTTCATACGCTTTGTGGTAGCCTCCCGCAGGCTTTTCTGCCCATCCGAAAAAGGATTTACCCCCCCGATGCTCCACACTCCACATTCGGCTTCATCGATTCCTCTTCCTTATACAGGAGTTCTTCTGTTGGAATATAACTGCTGCCAAGAGCGATAAATGTAAGGTTGAAGAACAACAAGGCAAGCAATACAGCAGGACCTACTATATATAATAAGGTGGTAGAAAAGATGGCAATCGGCATAGCGAGAACTGCGAGCCAGAGAATGATGACACTTGCACGCGAATATCTTACGTAAGGCAATAAGTCTGTTGCCGCCATTGTCTCCAACATATTCTTACGCCTAATCATCTCCTGAATAATCATGTATATGCAATATAAAACACTTAGGCAAAACAACGCAAGCATCAGATAAAGCCCTTCTCTGATATACAGGCTATGATGAAGACTGATACCCACACAAAAGACCACAATGATGGCAGCATAAATGCCACTACACATCAGTATCATCTTTCTGAGGTTGGAACGTGTGGTCTCTATGTTGTAGATACCTAAAGAGATAAGCGAGAAGCAGGGCGTATAGACGAGAATGTTGATGACCGCCCCAAGACTGTCGTCAGCAGCACGGAATCCAAAAACCATCTGCACCGCATATTGTATCGCCAGTCCTATTAAGGCGACAACAATCATCCATCGTGAACGCTCATACCGCTTGTTCTCCCATCTTACATGCAGATGAGAGAGCCCCACAAACAGCCCGTTGATAAGCATGAATATGAAACATGCAAACTGAAGTAGAAATAATGAATCCATAGGCTTTTTTTATTCTTCATTCCGCTCGGCTTTGCCGCTTGCCAGAGCAAGAACATCTCACCACACTTTTTTAGTACCACTGAACGGCGTTGCTGTATCCCGAACGCTTGTCATACTTGAGCGCATCCGTAAGCGTTGCAGCGTTACAACGGAACGAGAAGTTGTAGCTCGTGTACGGAGCAAGCACTACGGAGCACGCCATGTTGAAGCAATGCAGGTCGCGCTGCAGCGAAGCCGTGGTCATCGAGAGCCTGTTCTGGTCGAAGTCGTAACCGCTCGAGAACGAGATGTTCCAGCCGTCGCTAAGCCGCAAGTTACCACTAACGTTGAGGTTCTGCGAGAACTTGTACGGATAGCGCATCGTCTTCGTGTTGAACTTGCCACCCGTGTTCTCGCGCATCGTGATGCCATAACCGAAAGTCAGCGACCACGGCATGTTGAATCGCATGTAGCCGTCAGCGTCGGTTTCGGCCTTGCCACCCCCACTCTTCTTGCGCGTGCTGCGCTGGGCGTTCACCATCGTATCGTCCACGTTCGACTCCACGTCGGTGTCAATGCCTTCCTCATCATCTTTTCCGTTACGCTTCTTGCGCTCCTTGTCGTCGCCACCGCCGAACCATTTCTTAAGTTTGTCGGGCGTCAGCGTGAACGAGAAATTCTGCGATGTACCCTGGAAGCGTCCGAACTTACCCATACCCCAGAGTGTGTGGTTGCCCACGTAAGGACGGCCGTTCTTGTCAAGCTCGTAGGCGTACGAAGCGAAGACTGCGGTCATGTTGAACGTGTAGTTCTTCCACCACTTCAAGCGGATGCGCATGGTGAGGTCGGAAAGCGGTTTTTCTTTGGCAGCCATATTGTAGCTCATCGACAGACCGAGTTCGTCGATAATACTAAGCTTCTTGAAACCCGTTGAGTCCTTACTGCTCTTCACCTTCATCTCGACGTTGTTCGAGAGGTCGAACGCGATGTTGCCAGTCTTGCCTTTGCCCGGCACGCCGAAGAGCTGATCCTTATAAGGCGAGTACTCCACCAAGTCCACCGAACCGTCAGCGTTCGTACGCTGATAAGTCTTGTAGTAGCCATAATGCGACGCACTGAAATCCGGCGCATAACTGAAGCTGACGCTCGGAGTCAGCACGTGGCGAATAGCCTGAATCTTATCGCCGAATATCTTACGGCTCGGCATATAGAAACCATAAAGCTTCGTCGACGCACCGATAGACATACTATAGTTGTACACGTTGTTGAAACCGTATATAGTGTCGCACACCTCGCGCTGCGCAGCAGCATCCCACGAGCGCATCACCTTGTGCGTGTACATGCGGTCCTGGAAGTTGAACGACGGCGAAATGTTGATATAGTTGAACAGCGTGAAGTTGCCGCTGATAGGTATCGAGTGGTTCCAGCCGTTGCGCCAGTCCTTTATCAGATTGGAATGCAGCAGCTTATCCTCTTTCGTGTTGATGCTGTTGGAGATGTGACCCGTGTATGACATCGAGATCTTCTCGTACCAGCGCTCGTCGCCCGCAGCGTGCTTACGCTTGAAGGGGTAGAAGCGCGAGAGCGAGATGTTGAGGTCAGGCAGGGTCATCGCTATCGACAAGTCGCGCATGTTCTGCGAGAGGTTGGCTGTAGAGCTGAGCGACAAACCGATACTCGAGAACGTTGTGCTCCACGACACGGATGATGTGCGTGTAGACTGCGTGAGGGTCTGCGGATTATAGAGCGAGCTGAGGTTGTTGCGCTCGTAGCTCGACGTAGCGAAGTTGACGCTGGCTGAGAGCGAGCTGTAAGGGTTTGCCTTCTGATCCTGGCGGTGGCTCCACTGTATCTTGAAGCTTTTCTGACGGGTGAAGTCGGGCATTCCCTTGTCGCCGGTCTGTGTGTTCTGAAAACTTGCATAGAAGCTGCCGCTGAAGCGATAGCGCTTGGTGTAGTTCATGGCAGCCGACAGTCCCCACGAGCCCTTTGTGTATATTTCGCCGAGGAGCTTGAGGTCCATTTTGTCGCTGATGGCAAAGTAGTAGCCACCGTCGCGCAGATAGAAGCCGCGGTTGCTCTCGTCGCCGTATGTAGGCATGATGAAGCCGCTCGAATAGCTCTTGGTGAACGGGAAGAAGCCGTAAGGAATGGCAAACGGCAGAGGCACATCGGCAACCACGAGATAAGCCGGTCCGAACACGACCTCCTTACCAGGGCGCACTTTTGCACGCGAAAGAGCTATATAGAAGTCGGGGTGCTCGGCATCGCAAGTGGTATAGCGACCATGCTGAAGAAAGATGTCGCCGTTCGGACTGCGCTTTGATATCTCGCTGCGCAAAAAACCGTCCTCCTGCTGCGTGTACACGTTGCTGATGAGGCCTTTCTTTGTCTTGAAGTTGAACGCCATGGTGTCGCTCTCGTACTTGTCAGAGCCCATGGAGAACACGGGTGTGCCGAAGAGTGTCATGCCGGTGGTGTCAGCCTTGTCCTTGGCTCCGGTAGCGTGTACCAAGGATGAGTCGATGCTCATGTGTATGCGCTCGGCAGCAAGGTCCATATTCTCGTATTTCACGGTGGAGCTGCCATAGAGACGTGCTGTCTTCGTGACGGCGTCGTACACGAGAGAGTCGTTTGCCGAATAGTTTACTGGAGAGTTGATGCCTCCCGCACGTTGGCGGTTGATTGAGTCGAGGCGTATGGAGTCGTCGATAGCCTTATTGTGGTGGTAGATAGCGAGTTGCAGAGAGTCCATCTTGGTTGTGTCAACGCCTAATGCGAGCGTTGTGTCAACAGTAAGAGTAAGCATAGTGTCGTTAGCCGACAACAACGAATCGCGCAAAATGGTATCCGCAATATCACTTATCTCTATTGAGTCGCGAAGAACTTTCTCTCTCTTCTTGCGTTGCTTAGAGGGTGCGTCAGCACTTGCCATCACAAACATGATGGCGCAAAGCAATAGGGCTATAGCTGTCTTTGTTCTCAATTTGAATAATGTTGGTTCTTGTTGTTTACTTCTCTGGCTCAAAGAGTTCCTTCATCTTGCGGAACCGTGCCAATGTGTCGCCACCGAACTTGGCGAGCGAACGTTCTGCCTGTTCAATGGTCTTCTCGCGGTCGAGATGTGTCTTCGAGTAGAACTTATCGGCATAACAGATAAGTTTCTCCTCTATTGTTTCGGGTTGCATATCCTGATGTGGCAATGGCAGATCTTGCGAAACGATATCGTCGAGGGTCAGTCCGGCGCCGGTATGACGCTCGCAGACACGGGCGTAACGCTCGGGCAATCCCTCGCTGCGCAGCATTTCAGCACCACAGACACCATGACGTATGTACGGCTCCGTGCCGTGACACTCTATGCCTGGGGCATCTACGCGGATGATTCCGATGTCGTGAAGCATCGCAGCCTGCTCTACAAAGTCGCAGTCGATATGTAGTTCGGGATGTAACGAAGCAATCTGCAGCGCACGTTGCGCTACAGATTGGCTATGGGTGAGTAGGATATGACGCAACGCATCACATCCTACGTAGTATTTGTCGATTATTTGCTTATACATATATTTTTACTCGTGCTCGCGCTCGATGTATGCAATCACGTCGCCCTTCTGTACCTTTGAGCCACGCTTTGCGTTGATTTCAACGAGCTTGCCACCAAGAGCAGCCGGCACCTCTACAAACTCGCCCCAAGGAGCCTGGATGTAGCAGAGCACATCGCCCTCCTTGTACTCCTTGCCGATGAACGGCTCTACAGTAGGTGCGCACTCGCCCTCGCCTGAGAACTCCCAGAAGATGTCACCCTTAACCGGAGCAACAACAGCGTCTGCCTTAGCGTGCTTGTAAGCACTGAGTTGCTCGGGAGAGAGGTTAGCACCGAGTTTGGCATCCTTGAGTTTCTGGAGGTCGGCGAGGAAGTTCTTCTTAGCCTGACCGCTCTTGTAGTTGCGATACTGCTCGGGGTGCATAGCGAGCTCGAAAAGCTCTTCGTCGTCCTGACCGCACTCCCATCCGTTTTCTGCCATCTCCTTGCGGAAGTCGTCGAGAGCGTCGGTGAGAAGTGTGTGAGCGTCAACGTCTGTGAACTCACGGCCCTGCTTCTTTGCAAGTTCAACAAGCTCCGGATCGATAGTTCCAGGAATCTTACCCGACTTGCCGAGAATCATACCCCACATAGAGTCGTCCATCATTACGAAGCGTCCCTTGCCCTGCTCGAGAGTGAGGAGGTTCATAAGGGCGATGTTCTTCACGTACTGTGAGAACGGTGTTACCAATGGAGGATAGCCTACGCGTGGCCATACGTATTCCACCTCGTCGAAGAGCTTGATGAGGAGGTCGTCCATGGAAAGTTCGTCAAGGCCGTTCTTCTTGCGCACGTTATTAATAGTGGTACGCATACCGCCGAGGTCAGCCATCATTGAACCCATCATACCGCCAGGCAGACCGCAACCGAGGAGGAGCGAAGACATGATCTTGTTGCCAGGGTTGATGAAGTAGCCGAGCCACTCGTCGATGAACTCCTGGGTCATGGCGCGAGCCTTCATGTATGCGCTCATGTTGATTTCAGGAACATCGAAGCCCTCGTTCTTCAACATGCTGATAACAGAGATAACGTCCGGATGCACCTTACCCCATGACAACGGCTCGATAGCTGTATCGATGATGTCGGCACCGTTCTGGCAAACCTCAAGGATTGAAGCCATTGAGAGACCAGGACCTGAGTGACCGTGATACTGGATGATGATTTCAGGATACTTGTCCTTGATCATCTTTGTGAGTTTGCCGAGGAATGCAGGCTGACCGATACCAGCCATATCCTTCAAGCAGATTTCCTCTGCACCGGCAGCGATAAGCTGATCGGCAATGTTCATGTAGTACTCCAGAGTGTGAACCGGAGAGTTGGTGATGCAGAGAGCACACTGCGGAGTCATGCCGCCTTCCTTTGCCCACTTGATGCTCGGAATGATATTGCGAACGTCGTTCAGACCATCGAAGATACGTGTGATGTTGGTACCCTGCTTTGCCTTCACCTTGTACATGAGGGCGCGAACGTCGTCAGGCACGGGGTACATACGCAGAGCGTTAAGACCACGGTCGAGCATGTGGGTCTTGATACCTACCTCATTGAAAGGCTTGCAGAAAGCGCGTACTGCATCGTTTGGATTCTCGCCTGCGAGAAGGTTCACCTGCTCGAAAGCTCCGCCGTTGGTCTCAACACGGGCAAAGCAACCCATATCGATAATCACGGGAGCAATGCGCTCCAACTGGTCTTTGCGTGGCTGGAACTTGCCAGAAGACTGCCACATATCTCGATAAACGAGACTGAACTGGATTTTCTTTTTCATCTCTATTAGTTGATTTTTTTATTGTTCGTATAACGCAATTTGAAGAGATAGCGTGACTTTAAGCCACTGCACACCTCTTCAAATATGCAAAATTAGAGAAAAAAATTCAATTACTCAGTAATATCAACGCTTTTTTAGTAAATATTAGAGCTGAATTTCTATTACTTTGTCAACATCTGTGGGCACTTCGTCGAGAGAAATCAGCACGCCACCGTCGCATTTCTGTGTCTTCACAGCCTTGCGTGTGGCGAAGTCGACAGCCTTGCGAATCTTCTTCGAGCCGATAGGCAGGAAGAGTGAGCGGTCCTGCAAGTTGAGAATATGCACAAAGAGACGGTTGTCCTTCTGTGTTGTCACACCCCAATCGTGCGGAGCAACGAGTCCGCCACGTGTGCCGTAGATTGTCTCGCCGTAAACCTTCATCCACTCGCCCATCTCTTTCAGGCGCTGCACAGCAACCTCAGGCAGACAGCCGTCTGGCTGCGGACCGATGTTCATAAGCAGATTGGCGTTGCGTCCGGCAGCGTTCACGAGATAATGAATGAGAGTCTTGGTAGATTTATAGTTCTGATCAGTAATCTTGTAGCCCCACATGCCGTTCATGGTCTCACAGGTCTCAAGCGGAAGTTTGCTGATTGCTTGACCAGACAGACCGGCAGTATTCTCGCCTGGAAGGTCGCGTTCGAACATCTGGAAGTCTTCGCCGTCGAACGGCTGAGAGTGGTGGTTGTTGCCGATAAGGCAAGAGGGTTGCAGCTTATGTATGAGCGCATACTGCTCGGGCAAGCGCCAGTCGAACGACGGATTGATATCCTGATCCCACCAGCCGTCGAACCAGATAGCGTTCACCTCGCCATAGTTGGTGAGCAACTCTGTGAGCTGATTGTTCATAAACTGATAGTAGCTGTCCCAGTTCTGCGCCTCTTTCGGGCGGCCAGTGCCAAGACCAGTGCGTCCGAGCGGTGCGTCCTCGCGTCCCCAGTCGATGTGCGAGTAGTAGAAGTGCAAACCTATGCCCTGACGATGACACTCGTCGGCAAGTTCCTTCACGACGTCGCGCTTGAACGGCGAAGCGTCAACGATGTTATAGTCTGAATATTTCGTATGGAACATTGAGAAGCCCTCGTGGTGGCGTGTTGTGAAGCAGATATACTTTGCACCGGAAGCCTTGATTGCTGACACCCACTCGCGTGCACTGAACTTTGAGGGATAGAAACCACCTGCAAGCTTGGCGTACTCCTTGTAGTTAAGATTGTTGTTTGTCATTGTCCACTCGCCGGTGGCGAGCATACTGTAAAGTCCCCAATGGAGGAAGATGCCGAACTTAGAGTCTTGGAAATGAGAGCGTGCTGCGAGGTTGCCTTCTGTTGGCACATACTTGTTCGCAACAGCCTTGTCGGTTGCGGTTCCGGCTGTGCTATTAGCAGCATTTTCGGCAGAAACACCGGCAGACATGGCGAGTGCCAACATCACTGTACAAAAGATTTTCTTCATACTTATTACATTAATTTTTAGGTAGTTATTATATACGAGAAAAGGTGCAGTTGTCCACAACTGCACCTAACGATGTTATTATCCACGCAAATCGTGCTCCTCAAAACGACGTTCTGCGAGCTTTTCATACTTTGTTCCTGGCTTGCCGTAGTTGGCATAAGGCCATATAGAAATGCCTCCACGCGGTGTGAAGAGACCAGTCACCTCGATATACTTAGGATCCATAAGCTTCACGAGGTCTTTCATAATGATGTTCACGCAGTCCTCGTGGAAGTCGCCATGATTACGGAAGCTGAACAGATAGAGCTTCAAGCTCTTGCTCTCCACCATCTTCACATCCGGCACATACGATATGCGTATCTCCGCAAAGTCGGGCTGACCGGTAATCGGACACAGCGATGTGAACTCCGGACAGTTGAAACGCACCCAGTAGTCGTTGCCCTGATGCTTGTTGACAAATGTCTCAAGCACTTCCGGTGCATAGTCGTCACGATACTTTGTCTTCGCTCCGAGTGCCTGCAAGCCTTCGTCGCGGCGATTATCTGAATTTGTTGCCATTTATATACTTATTATATATACTACATTTTATATATACCATATTTTAAAGCACATTAACCTCTGAACGCTGTCTTAAATATTGAATATTCGCCAGATGCTATAGTTCATTCCGGTGTCGAAGTTGTCCTCACCCTCGAACTTCTTTGTCCAGCGCACCACGCGTATGGTAAGAGGCAGAACGATTATCTCATAGAGTGTCTTAAGCACTACCTGCGAAATCATAAGCACGGGCAGTTCCTTCATCGGGATTACTCCTCCAAGTGCCAACGGGAAGAAGATAACGGAGTCGGCAGCCTCACCGTACACCGTACTGAGTATGGCGCGAGCCGAGAAGTTCTTGCCTCCCGACGAGAGTTTCATGCGACTCATAACGTAAGCATTGACGAACGAACCGACGATGAACGCTAAGAATGATGCGAATGCGATACGTGGCGCAAGACCGAATACTGCATGAAAGCCTTCTTCGTTATGCCAGTAAGGTGCAGCGGGCAGTATGTCGCACAATGCTCCAAAGAGGACAAAGATGAAGTTCATAGCGAAACCCAACCATATCAGCAATCGGGTTTTTCCATAGCCCCATACCTCACAAACGCAGTCGTTGATGATGTACGAAACGGGGAAGACGATTAATCCGCCTGTTACACTAATCGGACCTAACGCAATTTGCTTTGTCTCAAGCACGTTTGCCGTAATAAGACAAACGCAGAAAAGCGTACTGAAAAGCAAAAACAGCACACTCACGGTTTTCTTGTTTTTCTGCATAATCTTGTTTTTTAAGAGGTTTAACAAGCACTCTATATAATATAATGTATATAGTAAACGATACTGCTACATTTATTTACGGCTGCAAAATTACTACTTTTTAATGAGAACGCAAACAAAAACACGGAGTAAATAGCAATAAAGAACGAGGAGCTACGCCGAAACGAATGGTTTCTGCGCAGCTCCTCGCTATAATGATAATAAATATTGCGATGTAGTTTAGAACATCTTTGCTGGATAAACACCCTCGTCGGCAAGTTTCTGGAACTTAGCCACTACGTCCGGACGATCCTCCGGATAGGTCACGCCGAACCACTTAGATGTCGTGTCGAGCACCTCGCAAGTAGCGGTGCCGTCGTGTATGAGCTTGTCCACCATCAATGGGATGAAGAACTCGCTCTTGAGGTTCTCCATGTTCTTCGTGTCAGAGAGGAACGCCTTGAAGTACTCCTCACTGTGCTTGAAGTAATCAGGTGTAAAGCCCCAGAAGTTCATAGATACCGGTGTTGTATCAGGAATCTCTACCCATGTTTCGTTGTCGTCAGCAAGATATTTAACAACGCCGTCGAAGCGCTGAATCTTGGTGCGCTCTACAACAGATGTCAGGTGATGATGTTCATCGTTCTCACATACGCCACGGCTTACAGTGCCACTCTCAGAAAGAGTGTTACCTACGCGGAAACCGACCATAGCATACTTACCAGTAGAACCCTCTGGCAACTCGCTGAGCCACTTGCCCATTACACGGAATGCATCGCGATCGTAGAAGTCGTCGCAGTTGAGCACAGCGAACGGCTCATTGATAACGCTTGCACCCATCATCAGCGCATGGTTAGTACCCCAAGGCTTTGTGCGACCCTCAGGACATGTAAAGCCCTCAGGCAGTGCGTCGAGACTTTGGAACACGAGCTCGCAAGGGATGTGGCCTTCATATTTAGAAAGAACAATGCGACGGAAGTCGTCCTCAAAATCCTTACGGATAACGAACACAAGCTTGCCAAAGCCAGCATTGATTGCGTCGTAGATACTGTAATCCATGATTGTCTCACCGTGAGGACCGAGCTCGTCGAGCTGCTTCAGTCCGCCGTAACGGCTTCCCATACCTGCAGCGAGGAGGAAAAGTGTTGGTTTCATAACTCTGATATTTGTTTAAGTTAATTTATATTGACTTTCGATTATTATTAATCTGAACGCAAAAGTAACAAAATCGAATGAAATAAAAAAATTATTGATAGTATAAAATTGCGCACATCACTGAAAAATCGTAACTTTGCACGATACTATATCATAATGTAACGAAAGAAAGAAACAGAAAAAGTCTAAATATATGGCAATTACAGAAGAAAAGACAGTAGAAGAGAAGAATTTGAGTTTTGTAGAGCAGCTCGTTGAGCAGGACCTCGCTGAGGGCAAGAACGCCGGACGCATACAGACGCGTTTCCCGCCAGAGCCTAATGGTTATCTGCACATCGGACACGCTAAGGCTATCTGCATGGACTTCGGCGTGGCTGAAAAGTACAATGGAGTGTGCAACCTGCGCTTCGACGACACCAATCCTACAAAGGAGAACAACGAGTACGTTGAGAACATCCTCAACGACATCTCTTGGCTCGGTTTCAAATGGGGTAACATATACTACGCTTCCGACTATTTCGAGAAGCTTTGGGACTTCGCCGTGTGGATGATCCAGAACGGACACGCTTACATCGACGAGCAGACTGCTGAGCAGATTGCTGAGCAGAAGGGCACACCTACCACTCCGGGCGTTGCTTCGCCTTACCGCGACCGCCCCGTTGAGGAGAGCCTCAAGTTGTTCAACAAGATGAACACTCCAGAGGCTGTAGAGGGCAGCATGGTGCTCCGTGCAAAGCTCGACATGGCTAACCCGAACATGCACTTCCGCGACCCTATCATCTATCGCATCATCCACACTCCACACCACCGCACAGGCACGAAGTGGCACGCTTATCCGATGTACGACTTCGCTCACGGACAGAGCGACTTCTTCGAGGGTGTAACCCACTCTATCTGTACACTCGAGTTCGTACCTCACCGCCCACTCTACGACAAGTTCATCGACTATCTGAAGGAGATGCGCGGCGAGACAGAGAACCTGCACGACTTCCGCCCGCGTCAGATCGAGTTCAACCGTCTGAACCTTACTTATACAATGATGTCGAAGCGCAAGCTCCTGGCTCTCGTTGAGGAGAAGTTCGTGTCGGGTTGGGACGACCCGCGTATGCCGACACTCTCGGGTATGCGCCGCCGCGGCTACTCGCCCGAGTCAGTACGCAAGTTCATCGACTCAATCGGCTACACCAAGTTCGACGCTCTCAACGACATGGCGCTGCTCGAGGCTGCCGTTCGCGAGGACCTGAACAAGCGTGCGCTGCGCGTGTCTGCCGTGCTCAACCCGGTTAAACTCGTCATCACCAACTATCCTGAGGGTCAGACTGAGGAGATGGAGGCTATTAACAACCCGGAGAACGAGGCTGACGGCACACACACCATCACCTTCTCGCGCAATCTTTGGATCGAGCGCGACGACTTCATGGAGGATGCTCCGAAAAAATTCTTCCGCATGACTCCGGGCAAGGAGGTACGTCTGAAGAACGCCTACATCGTGAAGTGCACTGGCTGCACAAAGGATGCCGAGGGCAACATCGTGGAGATTCAGGCCGAGTACGACCCGCTCAGCAAGAGCGGACTTGAGGGCGCCAACCGCAAGGTGAAGGGCACACTCCACTGGGTATCTGCCGACCACTGCCACAAGGCTCAGGTGCGCGTTTACGACCGTCTGTTCTGCGTTGAGAACCCGTCGGCTGACGAGCGCGACTTTCGCGAACTGCTCAACCCGGAGAGCCTCAAAACTATCGAGAACTGCTACGTTGAGAACTACGCTGCCGACTGCAAGCCAGGACAGTATCTGCAGTTCCAGCGCATCGGCTACTTCATGGCAGACCTCGACTCTACAGCCGAGAACCCCGTGTTCAACAAGACTGTGGGTCTGAAGGACGCTTGGGCAAAGCAAAACAAGTAAAACTTTGATGGAGAAAAAAGAGAATTATTTCAACAGTCCCGAATTTCAAGAGACACTACACCGATACGAATCGTCGCTGCAAGAAGACCATCCAGAGTACTTCGGCAGCGACGAGCTGTCGGACATTGCTGAATATTACTATGACAGTGGCAAGAGAAAGGAAGCTGTTGACGTTCTTGACTATGCCATCCAACTACACCCAGGAGCAGCTATGCCATTGGTGTTCAAGGGACGCATAGCTCTTATCGACAATAAAGACATCGACACAGCGCAACACTACGCTGACATGATTTCCGACCAGCTCGACCTCGACTGTCTTTATCTGCAAGCCGAGATTATGATTACACGTGGCAATGTTGAGGAAGCTGATAACTTCCTTAACAATGCGATGCACCAGATTGACGAGGACGACGTGCCCGACTATGTACTCGACATAGCTACTATTTTTATCGATTATAACCAATCCGACATAGCAGCCAAGTGGCTTGCCATGAGCGACGAGGATGACCTGCTCGACTATCGTGAGGTGAAAGCACGCATTGCTTTCGCCAAGGGCGACTACGAGCAGAGCGAACAGATATTCGAACAGCTGCTCGACGAAGACCCTTACTCTGGCAAGTACTGGAATTCACTCGCCGTAACGCAGCTCATGAGCAACCGCATCAACGACTCGATAACGTCGAGCGAATACTCCATAGCTATCGACCCCGAGGACGAGGAGGCACTGCTCAACAAGGCTAACGGTCTGTTCTCGCTTGGCAACTTCACCGAGGCAATGGACTACTACCAGCGTTTCCTCAAACTCTGTCCGGAGGAGGGTGCTGCATATATGTTCGTAGGCAACTGCCTGCTCAACATGGGCAGACCGGAGGAGGCTATGCCGCAGTACAACAAGGCGTTGGAATGTTTCAAGAAATACGATATTAGCACATCGGAAGTGAACCAATGTCGTGCATTCACTCTCTCACAACTCGGACATATAGAACAGGCACTCGAATGTCTTGCCGAGACCGACAACGACCCCGATTGCAACCATAGCGAGATAAACGTAATACGTGGTCACATCCTCTTAGAGCATGGTAGAGTGAAAGAAGCAATAAAGAGTTTCGTTGAAGCCTTGCAAGCCACTCACTTCTCTCACGAGATATTCTTCCGCATAGCCATCTCGGTGTACGACTGTGGCTACCCCACCATTGCCTACCGTATGTTCAAAACCTATCACGAAGCGCACCACAATCCAGGCGACGAGGGTGCGGCCTACCTTGCTTCGTGCTGCCGACAGCTGCAGAAGCATGACGAATACTTGAAGTATCTCAACATAGCCTGTCAGCAGAACCCGTCGGAAGCGCGCAAGGTGCTCGGCGAATACTTCCCCACGGGCATGGACCCGAAGGATTACTTCGACTATGAAAAAGTAAAAGAGTAGGAGGGTATGGCATCCCTGCCATACCCACGCACCCAGTAGAAGAATATGGGCATCCTGCCCATACCCACGCACCCACAAAAAGCATATCTTTAAAAATAAAAGAGTAAAAAGTAAAAAGAAATGAATACAGCAGAGCTTTTCCTTTGGATCCTCGACAACCTCAACTATTGGGTTGTCACCCTGTTTATGGCTATCGAGAGTTCGTTCATCCCCTTCCCATCCGAGGTGGTTGTTCCGCCGGCAGCATGGAAGGCTATGGACCCTGACAGCGGCATGAGCTTTGTGCTCGTCGTGGTGTTCGCCACAATCGGTGCCGATCTCGGTGCGCTCATCAACTATTACCTTGCCAAGTGGCTCGGCAGACCTATCATCTACAAGTTCGCCGACAGCCGCATCGGACACATGTGCCTCATCGACCGTGCCGCTGTAGAGAAAGCCGAAGCGTTTTTCCGCGAACATGGTGCCACCTCAACATTCTTCGGACGCCTCGTGCCGGCTGTACGCCAGCTCATCAGCATCCCCGCTGGCCTCTCTGGTATGCACGTAGGCAAGTTCCTCCTCTACACCACTCTCGGTGCAGGCGTATGGAACACGGTGCTTGCCATGATTGGTTGGGGCATCTACAAGTACACCAACCTTAAGACCACAAAGGATGTTTACGAGCAGGCTCTGCAGTACAGCCACGAAATCGGCTACGTATTGCTCGCTCTCGCCGCCCTCGTCGTCGCATTCCTTGCGTACAAGGGATTGAAGAAAACGAAATAAATTGTATGTACCGTTTTTGCACCTAATGGTTTGAAAGAGTCGTTTAACGAAAACGACATTTGAAACGAGCGTTGTCAATACTATAATTAAACATAGAATGCACCCCTAAAGGTAGGGTGTTCAAAATCCTCATAATTCTTATGTCCAATTTGTCCCCCAAATATCCACCTAACTAACAGTAAATCAATAAACTGCATTTTTTAAATCGTGCAGGATTTCCATTCCTATACATTATGCATATAATTGTTGCAGAATATCAATGAGTTATGACGTTTATTGGGTCAAAAATCGTGCAGAAAAAATTGCGGATTTTGAACACCCTACCTGTAGGGGTACACGAACAAAGTTTTGAAATGAATTGGGTTGAATACTTCTTTCCATAATATTCGCATATAGATGCAAGGCAAGCCACTCCACATTGCATTGAATCTTTTTGCTTTATAAAGGGGAAGCGTTTCATTTTATTTACTTATCTGTGGTGTATTAAACTTACCTAAACCGGTATTGTCTTTACTTGATTCTGTAAGAATCTTGCCATCGTGCCTTCTTGATTTTCCTACGGAGAATGTATATGTGGCAGTCAAGCGTACCATATGCTGAAGTGGTTTCCAATCCTTGTTCTCATTATACCTAAGAATAGGTAAATTCGAAACAGTATAGTTGTTGTGTCCTGAATAATTGTATTTTGCACCTACTGACCAATTACCTATTTTATATTGTATCGTTCCAGCATATTGAAGGCTGCCACGTGACAAAAGGTCGCCGTCGTATACTTTTGTTGGTGAATTAACACTGAAGATCAAAGACAAGTTTTCAAATGATGCTGTAATATTGCCACCTATACGCCAATAATCAAAGTTGATATTTTGCGATGGAGTTTCAAGTCGTGAGATATAGTATTCAACATAGGGTGATAATTCTAACCATTTAAATGGATACCAACTCCCATAAAGGTCAAATCTCCATTCGAAATCACCTCCTATATTTTGAGGTCTGAAATAAACATTATCGCCTTCTTTTAGTATTGTGGTAGCTATCTTATTGTTAGCATATGATGGCTGTACCATGAAGACTATCTGATTTTTATTATTTGGTGAGAAATATGCAAACGACAGTTTCCCCGATGTAATCCAATAATCTTTCAATTTTGGATTGCCAGCAGATATCAGCCAGGGGTCTAAATAGGTCTCACTCTCAGTGATTTCATTTAACGAAGGAGATATATTACGCATTGTCAACGTCAACTGCACAGTTGTTCCTTTCATTTTACCCTTTCCCCACCAATCTGAATAAAGTCTTATGTAAGGAAGAACAGAGGTTTGCGATATACCCGAGGATGTCTGCTTAAATATATTCAATCCAACAGCCGGAACAAACGATATTGTATTCCATGTCCAGGAACCACCCGTATTAAGGAACTCATAGTGAGAATATGGTTTGTATTTGTTATTGAATGAAGTCTGATTAAGTTGCTTATATTCATATCTTGAACCAACACTCAATGAGCCACCCCAAAGCGGAGAGGCATAGACAGCGTTTGTAATAAATGAATACGAATCATTATCCACTCTTGAGTGTAAATTGTAGTCATAGTCATTGTTTCCTGTATTCTCCGAGAGCATAGATTGCTTCGAATCCGAATAACTATTTCCAAATGTATTGACCACATTTATGGCAAACAGACGGCCTTTCTTTAATAAATAGCGATAGTATAAATCTACAGCCACCGTATTGGAACGACTCTTCAAAAGGCTTGTACCTTCACCATTATATTTGGTGTCATCTGTCGAAATAAGGCCCGCCCTTTTTTCTTCATCTTGTAAGGGTTCAATGATAGTATATACCTTAGCATTAAACAGATGATTACCCTGATATCTTTGGTACGATGCACTGATGTTATGATATTGACCTTTATAGCGACTTGTACCCCTATATTGAGAATGTAGTTGCGGACTATAAGTGTATTCAGCAAGATTATCAATATTGCCTATGTTTCTGTAATCAACTAGATAACCCAGTTTTACTTGGTTCAGAGAATCCGCATATGTCAAGTCAATCTGGTTTGTTCCAAATCCTGTGTTTACAGCATTAGAAGTGTTGAAATAACCGGTATAAGATCTATCGTGCCTCTTCTTCACAACAATGTTGACTACAGGCCCTGCAGTCAGACTCATGTATTGAGGAGGAGCAATAGAATAAAACTCTACGTTCTTTATGTCCTCACCCTTATATCCACGTAAGTCATATGCCGTTGATGGAACGCCATTTATAAGGATAAATACATTTTGTCTGTCCCAAGAAACCAATTTTGTTTCATTTATTGCTGTTTGGAACAATTCTAAGGAAGAAACTGCATCTAAAGCATTTGTACCAAACTTTTTATTGTCGTTTGATAAATATAGTACATCGTGATCACCCTTATGAATAATCCTTTCTGCTTTAACCACAACTTCACTTAGTATAAAAGAGTTGATAGTATCTAATGATTCTTGAGCATGACCATTCAAAACAAGAAACAAGAGACTAATTATTGCTAGAACCTTTTTCATAATTTTTTATCCGAGTTGATGTTGTAAATAGTCTAATAAACTAACATCAAAATTTTCGTCCATAACTTCATATTTGCAATGACTGAAACCTGACATGTAATCACGAGGACATAACCCCATACATACTGGAAGTCTATTACATCTAAGACATTTTTCGTTTTCGAATGTTGGGGATTGACATTTCGTGTCATAACTATTTTCCCACCCATAGCCCGCTGCATGTTACTTACATTCAGCTCGGCGTAGGCGTTTCTCTTGTGGTCTTAGAAGAGCACGTCTCCTATAACGACAGTCAGAGTGCTTATAATCCGACAACAAATGTAATAAGAAAAATCCAAAATAAAGAAAGAATCGGCAAGAAAATTGCCATAAGGGTAGGGTGCCACGCTACAACAACAATGTTGCCACGCTACGCAAACAACGTTGCCACGCTACGACAACAATATTGCCACGCTACGACAACAATGTTGCCACGCTACAACAACATTGCTACGCTACAACAATGTCGAGAAACGGACAGAAGATGAGTTAGAAGACAAACTGGAAGATAGACTGGAAGATAGGATGGAAGATAACCCCTATTGTTCAGATATCTCCCAGCCATTACTTCGCTGATACACAGCACATTATACTCCAAAATGTAGGATATGGTAGATTTTTTCGCAAAACACTTTTTCTTAACCATATCTTTAAACAATGTAATTTTCACAAGACTACGGCAGGAATGGAACACCTTCCTTTACTCATAATGTGATGGTGATATGGGGATGATTTCAACTAATCTTCTTTAAACGCCAGCTTGTCGAACTTGGCTTTAAGCATTGGAGCCTCCGACTTACGAATTGAGAGTTTCATCTCGCAGGTGTTGTCGTAGGTCTGTCTGATAATGCGCGGCGACATGTCCTTGATGATTTTCATTACGTCGTTCATCATAATGTAAGGAAAATCGAAAACAACCTCCTCCTCTACGAACTGACTTACAATCTCTGCGTTGGCTATTGCCTCAGCCGCTGCGGTACGATAGGCAACAATAAGTCCGCTTGTGCCAAGATTGACGCCTCCGTAATAGCGCACGACGATGATAAGAATGTCGGTCAGCTCGTTCTTGTTGATCTGACCAAGGATTGGCTTTCCGGCTGTGCTGCTCGGCTCGCCGTCGTCGTTGGCACGAAAATCGGTGCGGTCAGCACCGAGCATGTATGCCCAGCACACATGACGCGCGTCATAATACTTCTTGCGAAACTCTGCTACGTATTGCTTCACTTCCTCCTCGGAAGTGACATGAAAGGCAAAAGCGAGAAACTTACTGCGTTTCTCGCTGTAAAAGCCTTCTGCGGGTGTGTCTGTGATTGTAAGAAATTCGTCTTTTTGCTCCATTGATATTAAATTGACAAGTAGACAAGGCGAGATGCATAACAAACAGTTATGCAAACCACCTTGTCTACCCGTTGCTTATTCACTTATCTACTACTATGTTACGACAGCTTGTGGATGATGAGTCCTGAGCGGAGCTTAGGCTCAAACCATGTTGCCTTCGGCGGCATAATCTTTCCGCTATCGGCGATGTCAATTATCTGTTTCATTGAAACCGGATAGAGGGCGAGCGCCATACGCATCTCGCCGCTGTCTACGCGACGTTTCAGTTCTTCGAGACCGCGAAGACCTCCCACGAAGTCGATGCGCTTGTCTGAACGTAAATCGGTGATGCCGAGCACCTTGTCGAGGATAAGACGGCTCGAGATGTCTACGTCGAGAACACCGATAGGGTCGTGGTCGTCGTATGTGCCCTGCTTGGCTGTGAGCGAATACCAATGTCCGTCGAGATAGAGTGAGAACTCGTGCAGACGCTGCGGCTTGTAGATAGCCTCGCCCTTGTCCTCAACCTCGAAGTTCTCGCGCAAAGCGTCAAGGAACTGCTCTGATGTAAGACCGTTGAGGTCCTTTACAACACGGTTATAGTCGAGCACGGTGAGCTGCGAAGCCTGGAAGCAAACAGCCATGAAGTAGTTGTACTCCTCGTCGCCCTTATGGTTCGGATTGTTCTTAGCCTTTTCTGCACCAACGAGAGCAGCAGCAGCGCTACGGTGGTGGCCGTCGGCGATGTAGAGAGCCGGCATCTTAGCGAACTCCTTAGTGATTACGTCGATGTCTGCCTTGTCACTAATAACCCAGAACTGATGACCGAAGCCGTCGTCGGGAGCAACAAAGTCGTACTCGGGCTTTGTTGCTGCGTAGCGCTTGATGAGCGCGTCGAGCACCTGATTGTCAGGATATGCGAAGAACACTGGCTCGATGTTGGCGTCGTTTACGCGGACATGCTTCATGCGGTCTTCCTCCTTGTCGCGGCGTGTCAGCTCGTGCTTCTTGATGGTGCCGTTGAGATAATCATTGACGAAAGCACCCACAACAAGTCCGTACTGAGTCTTGCCGTTCATGGTCTGAGCGTAGATATAATAGTTCTCGTCTGCGTCCTGACGAAGCCAACCCTTCTCCTGGAACATCTTGAAGTTAGCGGCAGCCTTCTCGTAAACGCGCGGATCGTACTCGCTTGTGCCCGGTTCGAAGTCAATCTCCGGCTTGATGATATGATAAAGACTCTTCTCGTTATCACCAGCCTCTGCTCTTGCCTCTTCACTATCGAGCACGTCGTAAGGACGTGATGCTATTTCTTCAACAAGGTCTTGCGGTGGACGTACGCCACGGAATGGTTTTACTGTTGCCATAGTATGATTATTTTAAAACCCCACCACTATGTCCTCCCTATGGGGCAAAGGGGTGGGGTTATCGGGGATTTTTACTTAATTACTTGTTAACTTGGAACTTAGTGCAGCCGTCAGCGAAGAAAGCGTTGATCTGCTTAGCAGCTGCGATACCAGCGTTGGTATTAGCCTCTGCTGTCTGAGCACCCATCTTCTTAGGTGTAGAGAAGTATCTGCCTTCGAACTTCTGGAACTCTTCGTTAGCGTCCGGCATGATGTCTGTGATGAACTTCAGGTCGGTGCGTTCTGCCATGAGGGCAAGGAGTTCAGGCTCGTTGATAACTTCCTTACGAGCTGTGTTGATGAGGATGCCGTTCTTGTGGAGTTTGCCAACAAGAGCAGCATTGATGCTCTGCTTTGTCTCGGGAGTAGCAGGGATATGCAGCGAAACGATGTCGCAGTTCTCGAAGAGAGCGTCCTGAGAGTCAACTGCCTTAACGCCAGCAGCCTCAATAGCCTCCTTCGGGCAGAAAGCGTCGTATGCATAAACTTCCATCTCGAAGCCCTTAGCGATGCGAGCCACGTTTCTACCTACGTTGCCGAAAGCGAGAATACCGAGCTTCTTGCCCTTCAACTCGCTACCCGACTTGCCGTTGTAGAAGTTGCGAACGCCGTAAACGAGCAAACCGAATACGAGTTCAGCCACAGCATTAGAGTTCTGACCAGGTGTGTTCTCAACAACAACGTTCTTCTCTTTAGCGTAAGCACAGTCGACATTGTCGTAACCGGCACCGGCACGTACAACTATCTTAAGCTGCTTTGCAGCGTCAAGCACCTCTGGTGTAACCTTGTCTGAGCGCACGATCATCGCGTCAGCACTAGCCACAGCGTCAAGAAGCTGCTGCTTTTCTGTATATTTCTCAAGCAGAACGAGTTCGTTGCCTGCACCTTCTATCTCAGCCTTAATGCCGTCAACCGCTGCCTTTGCAAACGGTTTTTCTGTTGCCACTAATACTTTCATAGCTATACTATTTATTAATGTTCCTTTTCAAAATCCTGCATGCACTTAACGAGAGCCTCAACGCCTTCCATAGGCATAGCGTTGTAGCAGCTTGCGCGGAAGCCACCTACCGAGCGGTGACCCTTGATGCCGACCATGCCACGTTGTGTAGCGTACTCGAAGAACGGCTTCTCAAGATCCTTGTACTCGTCGTTCATAACGAAGCAGATGTTCATCAAAGAACGAGAGTCTTTCTCTACTGTACCACGGAACAACTTGTTGCGGTCGATTTCGTCGTAGAGCACCTTAGCGCGAGCCTCAGCACGGCGAGCCATCTCTTCTACTCCACCCTGAGCCTTAATCCAACGCAGTGTTTCGAGAGCGCAGTAAATAGGTACTACAGGAGGCGTGTTGAACATAGAACCTTTCTCTACGTGTGTACGGTAGTCGAGCATTGTAGGAATCTGACGCGGAGCCTTACCCAAGCAGTCATCCTTTACGATGATGAGGGTAACACCAGCCATAGCGAGGTTCTTCTGAGCACCTGCATAGATGCAGTCGTACTTAGCAACGTCGATAGGACGGCTGAAGATATCAGAAGACATATCGCCGATAAGTCTTACAGGCACTTCCGGCTCCTTGCGGATTTCGGTACCATAAATAGTATTATTAGTTGTAATATGTAAATAGTCGAGATCTGTCGGACATTCGTAATCCTTTGGATAGAATGTATAGCCTGCGTCTGCAGAAGAAGCCACCTCAACAGCTTCGCCAAAGAGCTTAGCTTCCTTCAACGCCTTCTTTGCCCATGTACCCGTATTGAGATAACCAGCCTTCTTAATCAAGAAGTTGTAAGGAATCATACAGAATTCCAATGAAGCGCCACCACCGAGGAACAATACCGAATAGCCTTCTGGCACCTTCAAGAGTTCCTTGATAAGGGCTACAGCCTCATCAACAACGGGTTGGAAATCCTTTGCACGATGACTAATCTCTGCCAAAGAAAGTCCTGAACCATTAAAATCCAAAATCTGTTTTGCTGTGTTTTCGATCACTTCGCGAGGAAGAATAGAAGGTCCTGCATTAAAGTTGTATTTCTTCATCTGCCTGTTTGTTATTAAGTTAATATAAGTTTGATTACTATCGCAGGCGAAGTTACAATTAATTTTTGAAAGTAACAAGCAAATGTTTACAAAATGTTACTCTTATTTTATCTTTTACGCGGTTTCAACTTTACTTCTGGTATTTTCAACTTGTCACCAGCCTTCACTGTATGGCAGTTATTCAGCACCTCAACGTAACATTCCATACCTTCTCCAAGATAGGCTTTACTAATTGAGGCGAGCGACTGCCCTGGTTGTACGGTAACCACTTTGGCAACACCAACAATAATATAAGCACCCGTACGTACACGAACATCATAGTTGTAGTCGGACGGTGTGGTGGCTGTTGGTGCTGCAGACATTACTGCTGTAGAGCCTGTCGCAGCCTTAGAGTTAGACGCACGAACAGAGTCTTTCTTCTCTTTCTTTATGTTTTCTGCGGTGTGTGCATCTGCTGCTTTCAAAGCATCATTAGACGCTATTGTATCACTAACAACACACTGCGGTTCAACAGCTACCGCCGTGTCTTGTTGAGCATACAATCGTGTCTCAAGTCTATCTATGACATGGTTCTTCTCTTCTATTCGCTGATAAAGGAAATACATACCTATGCCAATACTCACGAGTATAACAAACGACGCAATAGTGAGAACATACATCATACGCGGACTGCGTTGCTTGCATCCACCAATAACAATGCCTTCATCGTCTGACTCATCTATGTCGTTAGCCGACTTTTCTTCGTCTGCCTTATTGTTATCATCATCTATTGGTTCGCTCTTTGGAGCCATCAAACGACGAGCCATGTCACGGTGTTCCTCTGTGTTTACCACTTTTGATGCAGGTTCTGAGGGGGAAGGCTGATCGGTTGGCTGGTCGGTTGGTGCAGTTGGGGACAACTGCACCCCCTGAGATTGCTCAGTTGGTGTGGGTTGATTGGCGGATTGGTCAGTCAACTGGTCGGTTGGTGCAGTTGGGGACAACTGCACCCCCTGAGTTTCCGTTTCAATTACAGAATCGGAGAGCTCATCCATTTCATCATCTATTTCAGAGAAATCGACTCCATCGTTAAGCACTACAGTCTCAAACTGTACAAACGGACGATTGACACGGTCGCGCAGCAAGACCTCGGGAGTGAACGAGATTTTGTTGCGTCCATCGATGATAATACGTTCGCCAGTATTCACATCGACACTGGCGCGTGCGCTCACCGCCGACACTTTGAAAGTGCCGAAGCCTTTTATCTTCACCGAGCTATCAGTGTCGTCAAGTTCCTCACTTACTACATCGAACATTGCACCGATAAAGTCGGAAGCGTCACTAAGCGATAAGCCGTACTTCTCACTCAGCTCACGAGCGAAATCATTCACCTTAGCCATTCGCATCGTCTCCTTTCTTCATCTTGTTCTTCACCGATGTTGCAGGCTTGAAGTTAAGCACAATCTTCGGTGGAACGAGCATACGCTGCCCCGTTGACGGATTGACAACGATGCGCTCCATACGTTTCTTCAGTTCAAAGGTACCGAAATCTGGTACTGACACATTCTCACCTTCATCGAACGTAGAGGCAATAGACTCTAACACGCAACGCACCATGCGCTGAGTGTTCTCCTGCGAATATCCCGTGCGTCGAGATAGCTCTGTGATGTATTCCTTGTTGTTCATATATAATATAAGGTGAGAATGTGTAATGATTATATTATTCTACTTCGCCATAGAGGTCGAAGTCGTCGCTATCGGTGATACGTACATCATAGAACGCACCGACACGCAGACGGCGCGTAGCCTTGATTAGCACCTCGGGGTCGACCTCTGGTGAGCAGAACTCCGTGCGACCGATGTAGTAGTCGCCCTCTTTGCGATCGATGATGGTCTTCAGAACGCTGCCAACCTTAGCTGCTTCAATCTCTGCACTGATACGCTGCTGCACAGCCATTATCTTGTCGAGACGACGCTGCTTCACTTCTGCTGGCACATCATCCTTGTAATGTTCTGCGCTGTATGTGCCTTCCTCCTCAGAGTAGGCGAAAGCCCCCATACGCTCGAAGCGTGCCCATTTCACAAACTCTACGAGTTCCTTGAAGTCTTCCTCTGTCTCGCCAGGGAAGCCAACGAGCAGTGTTGTGCGCAGATGCAAGCCCGGCACCTCCTTGCGGATGCGCTCTATGAACTCCATTGTCTCCGCCTTAGTAACATGGCGATGCATACGTGTGAGCATATTGTCGGAGATGTGCTGCAGAGCGATGTCGAGATACTTGCAAACGTTCGGCTTCTCACGAATAACGTCAAGCAGTTCAAACGGGAACTGGTTAGGATAAGCGTAGTGCAGACGAATCCACTTCACACCCTTTATATCTGCGATGTCCGAGATAAGGTCGGCGATATGACGTTTGCCGTCGATGTCCACTCCGTAGTATGTCAATTCTTGAGCGATAATCTGGAACTCCTTCACGCCACTTGCCACCAGCTCGCGTATTTCCTCAAGTATCTCCTCCTTCGGACGGCTTACGTGCTTGCCGGTGATAATTGGTATGGCACAATAAGCACAACGGCGGTCGCAACCCTCGCTAATTTTTATATAGGCGTAGTGGTGCGGCGTAGTGATGTGGCGTGCACCAGAGCATGTAGGCTCTTCGGGCTTGCCGAGGTCGGTAAGCAACTGCTTGAAGTTGAACTTACCATAGTACTTATCCACCTGCGGAATTTCCTCTTCGAGCTCCTTCTGATAGCGTTGTGAGAGACAACCCATAACGAAGAGTTTGCTTATCTTGCCCTCTTCCTTTGCCTGAACGAGTTCGAGGATGGTGTCTATGCTCTCCTGCTTTGCGTCCTCAATGAAGCCGCATGTGTTGACCACAACGATTTCGCCCTCGATGCGCTTCGCATCATGGGTGCAATGATAACCAGTCTGCTCGAAAAGTGTCATCAGTTTCTCGCTGTCGACAAGGTTCTTTGAGCAGCCCATTGTTATAATATCTACTTGTCCTTTCTTCATAATTATTTCTTGAACAACGAATCGACGAACTGGCGTTTGTTGAAGAGCTGCAATGCTTCCATCGATTCGCCCAGTCCGATATACTTCACCGGCACCTTAAGTTGGTCGCTGATGCCGATAACCACTCCACCCTTCGCTGTTCCGTCGAGCTTTGTGATAGCAAGCGATGTGATTTGTGTGACCTGCGAGAACTGCTTTGCTTGCTCAAAAGCGTTCTGACCGGTACTGCCATCAAGCACGAGCAGCACCTCATCGGGTGCTTCGGGCAGCACCTTCTTCATAACATCCTTTATCTTCTTCAGCTCGTTCATCAAGCCCACCTTGTTATGCAGGCGTCCTGCGGTATCGATGATTACGACATCTGCTCCGTTTGCCTTAGCCGAAGAGAGCGTATCGAAAGCTACGGATGCAGGGTCGGCACCCATCTGCTGTTTTACTACGGGCACACCTACGCGCTCGCCCCAGATGCAAATCTGCTCAACGGCAGCGGCACGGAATGTGTCGGCAGCACCGAGATACACTTTCTTGCCCGACTTCTTGAACTGATAAGCGAGCTTGCCAATGGTGGTTGTCTTGCCGACACCGTTCACACCAACAACAAGAATCACGTAAGGACGATGGTCGGTTGGCAATTCCCAATCGTCATTATCCGCAGTGTTATTCTCTGTAAGCAGCGATGCAATTTCATCGCGCATGATATTGTTAAGTTCTGACGTAGACACATACTTATCGCGTGCCACACGTTCTTCAATGCGCTGGATAATCTTCAAAGTTGTTTCTACACCTATGTCAGATGTAATCAGAGCCTCTTCAAGATTATCGAGCACTTCGTCGTCGACGGTAGATTTACCCATGACAGCACGAGAAATCTTGTCGAAGACACTGTGTTTTGTCTTCTCCAGACCATTGTCAAGAACTTCTTTCTTGTTCTTATTAAAAAATCCAAAAATTCCCATATAACGTTATTTAAGTGCAAAGATAGTGCAAATCGAAGACAATACAAAATATGCTCGCATATTTTTATTGTTGAGATGCAGCCTATCTTATTTAGAGATAGTGCAAATCGAAGACAATACAAAATATGCTCGCATATTTTTGTCACTTCAGCTCCACTACCATGCCCTCTCGCGTCAGTTCTGACGCTGGAAACACGGCGCGAGCCTCTTCGAGTAGCACCTGTTCGTTGTCGTATTTCGAGCTATAGTGACCTAACAGTAGACGACCTGCATGTGCGTCGCGAGCCACTTGTGCAGCTTGCGCTGCCGTACTGTGACAATACTTAGTCGCCTTCTCTGCGTCTTCCGTAGCATACGTCGTTTCGTGATAGATGCATGTTGTGCCTTCGAGCTGCTTATGCAGTTCGGGCAGATAGCACGTATCGCTGCAATAAGCGTAGCTGCGCGGTGGGTCAGCAGGGCGTGTCAACCTGTTACTTGGTATCACGTTGCCGTCTTCGTCAGTCCACGACGCGCCGTTCTTTATGTTGTTTATCTGCGACACGGGGATATGATAAAAATCTATCATGTCGCGACGGATATGCGGCAGTGTCGGCTTCTCGCGGAAGAGGAAGCCTGCGCACGGCTCGCGATGCTTCAGCGGTATCGACTCAACAGTCAGACTGCGGTCTTCGTAGATGACTGCACGCTTCTTCGTGTCGACAGCATGAAACTGTATCTCGTAGTCGAAGTCGTTGCAGAATGTCTCCAACAGCATATCGAGCACGGGTTTCAGTTCTTTCGGAGCGTAGATTGCAAGTGGCATGGTGCGTCCGAGCAAGCCGAACGACGAGAGCATACCGATGAGTCCGAAGCAGTGGTCACCATGTATATGGCTTATGAACACAGCACAGAGGCGGTTGAAGCCTATCTTCGAGCGACGCATCTGCAGCTGCGTACCCTCGCCACAGTCGACGAGAAACTGCTTCTCGCGTATCTCCACCACCTGCGCCGAAGGGTTATGGCGCAACGTTGGCAGCGCACTGCCACAACCAAGTATATGTATTTTGAAAGGTTCCATAGTTTACACTATCTCCTCAAATATTTTTATTTCTGTCGTTTAAATGTAAAGATGCCGTTTGCATTCTCAAGATAGAGCGAGTCGGCACTCAGACATTCTATACAGAAAGTGTCGCGGTTGAGCAGTAGTGAGCCGTTGAGTATTTTCCATGAGGTCCAAGGGTTTGTCTCTGCCTTGACCGCAGAGTGCACCGTTCCGCCCTCCTCTATCGTGAAGTTCTTGTCGATGCTTGTCCAATGTCCGAGCAACGATGTAACGTTTATCACCCGGTCAGCCACCAGTTCGTCAGCCGTCTTATGCCCGGTCACAGCCATCTTATCACCAGCCATGAGTCCGCCCTGCACATCCGATGGTGTCTCCACTTCCGTTTCGGCATCCTGACTGAGAAGTGTATAAACGAGGGTGTCGCCTGCATCCGTAATAATCTCGAGCGAGTGCATCGATGTGCCCTCACCGCATACGCCGTAGACTGTAGTGTCGTTCACCTCCACCACCTCGGCTGCATTCTCCGACTGCGCTTTCTCCGGCTTGCCGTTGCAGGCAGCCATAAGCAAGGCGAGGAACAGAAGTGCTACGCCTCCCTTACAGAAAGGGCGCAGCAATATTTCAAGACTCTTCATAATATCCTTATTTAAATGGTTATTCGTTGTTTTTCGCCTCATTCCAAAGAGCGTCCATCTCTCCGAGCGTCATATCCTTCAGCGGTTTGCCAATCTTTATGCTATGCTGCTCAATGTAGTTGAAGCGGCGGATGAACTTGGCGTTGGTCTTTTCGAGTGCCGTGTCGGGATTTATCTTGTAGAGACGTGCTGCGTTGATGAGCGAGAAGAGGAAGTCGCCAAACTCCTCCGTAGAGCGTTCCTTGTCCTCACGGCGCAGTTCTGCCTCCAGCTCGTCGAGTTCCTCGCGCACCTTAGCCCACACATCGCCTTTGTCCTCCCAGTCGAAGCCCACATTGCGCACCTTGTCCTGCACGCGGTAAGCCTTGATGAGCGAAGGCAGAGCGTCAGGCACACCGGCAAGCACACTCTTGTTGCCGTCTTTCTCCTTCAGCTTCAGCTGCTCCCACTTCTCCGTCACCTGCTGCGATGTCTTCGCCGTGTCCTCCAGATGCTCGTCAGCCTGCTCGCCGTAAGGCAGCGGCTTCGGGTCGGGCGCACCCACCTGCGAGGGATGGTACACGTGCGGATGACGATAGATGAGTTTGTCAACGAGCTTGTCGCACACGTCGGCAATGTCAAATTCGCCCTTTTCTTCTCCGATACGAGCGTAGAAACCAACGTGTAGCAGCACATCGCCAAGCTCCTTGCAGATGTTCGGCTCATCGTCCTTCAGCAGTGCGTCGCACAGTTCGTAGGTTTCTTCTATGGTATTCGGGCGCAGCGACTCATTGGTCTGCTTGCGGTCCCACGGGCATTTCTCGCGCAGTGTGTCAAGCACGTCGAGCATACGTCCGAACGCTTTCAGCTTTTCTTCTCTTGTATGCATAATTTCAATATAAAACTCCGATAGTTATTGTATATAATTTGTGCAAAGTTACAAATAAAATTTTGATATTCAGAATTATTGTAATACCTTTGTTTATATGAATATACTACTCATTGACAATTACGACTCGTTCACATACAACCTCTTTCAATACATAAAGGAAGAAGGAGGTGCGGATGTGAACGTAACCGTTTGGCGAAACGACCAGTTCGAGCTTGATGACGTTGAGCCTTTCGACAAGATAATCCTCTCTCCGGGTCCTGGTGTGCCCGACGAGGCAGGGTTACTGAAGGCTGTCATCCGCCGTTATGCCCCTACAAAGCCCATACTTGGCGTGTGCTTGGGCGAGCAAGCCATTGGCGAGGTGTTCGGCGCAGAGATATACAATCTGTCCGCAGTCTACCATGGCATACAGTCAAGCATACGCATTGTCGCGCCCGACTACATCTTCAACAACATACCCGGCAACACGTTGGTAGGACGCTATCATTCTTGGGCGGTGAAGCAGGCAAACTTCCCTACAGAATTAGTTGTAACAGCGGTGAATGAAGACGGACTTATAATGGCATTGAAGCATCGCACTTATGATGTTCACGGCATACAATTCCACCCCGAATCAATACTCACGCCAGAAGGAAGGCGCATGATTCGCAACTTTATAAACCCCGATTAACCATCTGCGTCGTAATTTCTATCTCTCCCAAATCAATCATAGCGTTGATGAGGCTCACCTTCTGCGCTCTCATCAACGTTTCTACGCTTATATCCGCTTCTTTTATCACTTGCCTTTCGAGTAGGCTTGCGCGTTTTGTGCCCAACAGAAGCGGATGTTTGGGCGTAAGCCATCGCTCACCGTCAAACACTGCCACGTTTGTGAATGATGTGTCGGTGAGCAATCCGTTCTTTACGATCAGCACCTCGTCGCAGTCGCCTTTCTGAGCGGTGAGGCTGTTGAGACATGTGCGGTCGGTGCTTTTGAAGGAATAGTCAATCTCGTTGTCTTCAACGAGCTTCAAGCTGCGTATCTCGCGCATTTTGTAGGGTGCATACTGTACATCCTCAACGCCCTGTCCGCCATACACCACCCTTGCCTTGTAGAACTGCATGTCGGGCGTGGGCGACAGTACGTCGGCGAGCGCAGGCACCGGCGCATCGGCAAAGAAGTGGCGCATCGTGCTCTCCATGCGTGCCTGATGGAAATTCAGGTTAAGCGCCTTTCCGCCCTCTATCTTTATAGTTTCTACAAACTGCTGCATTGCTTTCATGAATTACTCATTTATCACTTTCGTTTACTTTGTAATCGGGAGATACACTTTCTGTAGCACCTCCTCGTATTCTTTTATACACTGGCTCTGCGACGTTATGCCGCCGCCTGCCTTGAAGAACATTCCCTCGTCGGTCCGCTCTATGAAGCGTATCATCACGGCAGAGTCGAGCTCGCCGTCGGCGTATATGCCCATGATGCCGGTGTAGAATCCGCGCTCGTATGTCTCCGCCTCGTCTATTATTTGGCAGGTCTTCTTCTTAGGCGCACCCGTTATGCTTCCGGCAGGCAGTTGCGCTGCGAGTATGTCACCGATGCGCTGCGTGTAGTCGGAGGGCAACTTGCCGCTTATCTCCGAACTTGTCTGCAAGATGTCGCCCTTGTTGGTGTGCAGAACATCCACGAAGCGGAACTTCTCTACCTTCACATCCGTAGCCACTATGTTCAGATCGTTGCGTATAAGGTCGACAATGGTGGCGTGCTCCGCTGCCTCCTTCTTGTCGTCCATCAACACTTGCTTGGCATCTGGTAGCGTTGCGTCGATGGTGCCCTTCATCGGGAACGAATAGATTCTGCCACCCTTTATCTTCACAAAGGTCTCGGGCGAAAAGCACACGAAACGCCCTATATCATCCGACGGATTATTCAAGAGCAACTTGTACTTACCTTTCGAATGGCGGAAGATGTCTTCAAGCGAGAGGTTGCAATGCACCGCGACCTGGCATGTCAGGTTGGCAAGATAGCTATTGCCAGCCAGCATATTGTTCTTCACGATGTTGAAGCTACGCTCGTATTCGTCGTACTTCGGTGCCCCCACCTCCCATTCTATCTCCGCAGGAAGCTGACTGGTGCTGCCTTCAACAGCGTTGGTATGACTGTCGAAGTCGTAGAGACACTCGCAGGGGTCAATCTCCGCGAGTTTCTTAATATAAGCCTTGTCGCCTTTGTAGTCGACAACAAACAGAAAAGGTTCTCCGCTGCCGCCAAATTCGTTCAATCTGTCTATTATATCTTTGTTCATACGTTTCAGGTGTAATGTTTTTAGCAAGTGCAAAATTACATCTTGTTTGCGAAAGCCACAAAAGTTGAGAGCGTGAATAAATCTTAAATTATATTTGCTTATTGCTGTTTTCACTAATAATTGGTTACTTTTGCCAACGTTTTAAATCGACAAACAAGAAATAAGGGGTGCTTCACGATTGTGTTGCTGAGATTATACCCATAGAACCTGACGCAGATAATGCTGCCGCAGGGATTGCTTCAGACATCCATACTTATTATATAAGGTATGACATGATGCTCGGAGCTGTTTCTATTCCGTATTTTCTTTTGGTAGTAAGACCAACGGATGCGCCTCCAGACAAAAAAAGACAAAGAGCATGAGGTACATTTGCGCACTTACCATTGCCGGTTCCGATAGTTGTGGCGGAGCGGGCGTTCAGGCTGACATTAAGACAATGTCGGCTTTAGGCGTTTATGCCGCTTCCGCCATCACGTCCGTCACGGTGCAGAACACATTGGGCGTGCAAGCCATTCAAGCCATACGACCGGAGATAGTGGCTGGACAGATACGGGCGGTTATGGACGACATAAAGCCCACGGCTATAAAGGTAGGAATGGTGAACGACCAGGCTACTATCCTGACTATTGCCGACACGCTGCAACAGTATTCTCCGCAAAAGCTCGTCGTCGACCCGGTAATGGTGTCTACGAGCGGTTCGACGCTCATGCATGAGGACGCTTTGGGCACGTTCTGCAGTCGCTTGCTCCCTATGGCTACCCTGCTCACACCGAACATTCCCGAAGCGGAAGTGCTCTCCAACCTCTCCATCCGCTCTATTGATGACATGGATGCTGCAGGACGCAGCATTTTGGCATTGGGCTGCAAGGCTGTGCTTATCAAGGGCGGACATCTTGAGGGCAGGAAGGTAGACAAGCTGTACCTGCCGAACAACGAGGTTTGCTCGTTCGTTCACGAAGCGATAGCCACACGCAACACGCACGGCACGGGCTGCACGCTGTCTTCTGCTATCGCTGCGTTCATGGCTCGCGGACTTGCATTGGCTGACGCCGTAGCGCAAGCCAAGACTTACCTTTCGCAGGCCTTGGAAGCTGGCAAGGATGTGCACATCGGCGAAGGTCACGGACCGGTTAACCATTTGTTCAATCCCGAAAAACAAATTATCCTATGATACAGTTTATTACTCATTCCAACGAACGCTACGGATATGTAGAGGGCGCTCGCTTGGCACTTGAAGGCGGATGCCGATGGGTTCAGCTGCGCATGAAGGACGCCTCGGAGGAGGAGTTCGTGGCTGCAGCCGAACAGATTGGCAAGTTGTGCAGAGAGCACGAAGCGGTGTTCGTTCTCGACGACCATGTAGAACTCGTAGAACGCTGCGGAGCCGACGGTGTGCATCTCGGCAAGAACGACATGCCGGTTGACGAGGCGCGTAGGCTGCTCGGCAACGACAGAATAATCGGCGGCACGGCTAACACCTTCGAAGACATTGAGCGTCTGCACCGGCAAGGTGCCGACTACATAGGCTGCGGTCCGTTCCACTTCACCACGACAAAGAAAAACCTCTCGCCGGTGTTGGGGCTGGAGGGCTACAAGCGCATCGTCAGTGATATGAAGACGCACGGCATCAACCTTCCCATCGTAGCCATCGGCGGCATTCTGAAGTCGGACATCGCCGACATAATGCAGACCGGCGTGACGGGCATCGCCGTAAGCGGCGGCATTCTGAACGCCGAAAGCCCAACAGAAGAAATGAAACAATTTATAAGCCTTATAAAACCAAACAGATAATGGAAACAAATATCAAATTCAACTATCCTTCTTCCGAGAAGGTGTATCTCAGCGGCAAGCTCTACCCCGAGATTAAGGTGGGTATGCGCAAAGTGAGCCTTACGCCTACCATCACAGTAGAGGGCGGCGAGCGTCGCGTCGAGCCTAACGATCCGGTGTACGTATACGACACAAGCGGTCCGTACAGCGACCCTAACGTGGAAATAGACCTGGAGAAGGGTCTGCCGAAGCTGCGCCAGTCGTGGATAGACGGTCGCAAAGAGGGCGAGACACAGATGTACTTCGCCAAGCAGGGCGTCATCACGCAGGAGATGGAGTATGTAGCCATCCGCGAGAATATGAACTGCGAGGAGCTTGGCATAAAGACTCACATCACTCCGGCATTCGTGTGCAAGGAGATAGCCGAAGGCAGAGCCGTAATACCTGCCAACAGAAAGCACCCTGAGTCGGAGCCTATGATTATCGGCACAAACTTCCTCGTGAAGATCAACACCAACATCGGCAACTCTGCCACCACGTCCGGCATGAAGGAGGAGGTTGAGAAGGCTGTGTGGAGCTGCAAATGGGGCGGCGACACATTGATGGACCTCTCAACGGGCAACGACATACACGAAACACGCGAGTGGATTCTGCGCAACTGTCCGGTTCCGGTAGGCACCGTGCCTATGTATCAGGCTTTCGAGAAGGTGAACGGCAAGGCTGAAGACCTCACTTGGGAGATTTTCCGCGACACATTGATTGAGCAGTGCGAGCAGGGTGTCGACTACTTCACCATCCACTGCGGCATTCGTCTTCAGAACATCCACCTCGCCGACACTCGTCTTACGGGCATCGTAAGCCGTGGCGGCAGCATCATCTCAAAGTGGTGCAAGGTGCATCAGAAGGAGAGTTTCCTCTACGAGCACTTCGACGACATCTGCGACATCTGCGCCAAGTACGATGTTGCCATCTCTTTGGGCGACGGTTTGCGCCCCGGTTCTACATACGACGCCAACGACGCTGCGCAGTTTGCCGAGCTCGACACTATGGGCGAACTGGTTGAGCGTGCTTGGGCTAAGAACGTTCAGGCATTCATCGAGGGTCCGGGACACGTGCCAATGCACAAGATCAAGGAGAACATGGAGCGACAGATCGAGAAGTGTCATGGTGCACCGTTCTACACGCTCGGTCCGCTCGTTACAGACATTGCTCCGGCTTACGACCACATCACTTCTGCCATCGGCGCTGCAATGATTGGCTGGTACGGAACGGCTATGCTCTGCTACGTTACGCCGAAGGAGCACCTCGCTCTGCCTGAGAAGGAGGACGTACGCACGGGCGTCGTTACATATAAGATTGCGGCTCATGCTGCCGACTTGGCTAAGGGTCACCCCGGAGCTACCATACGCGACAACGCTTTGAGCAAGGCTCGTTACGACTTCCGCTGGAAGGACCAGTTCAACTTGGCGCTCGACCCGGAGCGTGCACTCGAATACTACAAGTCGAGCAACAACGTTGACGCCAACTACTGCACGATGTGCGGTCCTAACTTCTGTGCTGCACGCATCAGCCACTCGCTCAAGAGTTGTCAGGAAGGCAAGTAAAACGGTTAAGAGAAAAGAAAAAGAATATAAAAACCCAATAAACACTTAATAAAATGATTGAAACACAAGTATCAAAAGGTATTATCACTACCTATTTCGACAAGCTTCAGAACAATTTGGACCTTGATGTTGCCATCGTTGGCGGCGGTCCTTCAGGCATCGTTGCCGCTTACTATCTGGCTAAAGCCGGACTGAAAGTGGCTCAGTTCGACCGTAAGCTCTCTCCCGGTGGCGGCATGTGGGGCGGCGCAATGATGTTCAACCAGATTGTCATTCAGGAGGAGGCGATGCACATCGTCAAGGATTTTGACATCAACTACGAGGCATTCGAGGACGGACTCTACACTATCGACTCTGTAGAGAGCACATCGTCGCTGCTCTATCACGCCGTACACGCCGGTGCTACCATCTTCAACTGCTACTCGGTAGAGGACGTGGTGTTCAAGAACAACGTGGTGAGCGGTGTGGTAGTCAACTGGACTCCGGTGCTGCGCGAAGGTCTGCACGTAGACCCGCTTAACATCATGGCTAAGTGCGTCATCGACGGCACTGGTCACGACAGCGAGATGTGCAAGGTGGTAGCACGCAAGAACGGCATACAGCTCGACACCGCGACTGGCGGCGTTATCGGCGAGCGTTCGCTCGACGTAGTAGAAGGTGAGCGCATGGTAGTAGAGGGCACACGCGAGGTCTATCCGGGTCTGTATGTCTGCGGTATGGCTTCGTCTGCCGTTGCCGGCACTCCTCGCATGGGACCTATCTTCGGCGGCATGATGCTTTCGGGCAAGAAGGTTGCTGATATGATTATCGAGAAACTGAAGAAGTAAGCAGGGGGTGCAGCTGTCTCAGCTCGGCTTCGCCGCTTGCCAGATCAAGAACTGCACCAACGGACCAATCACTACACATTTTCCACATGAAATGGATTGTAATAACCTCTCCCGACTTCGTGTCGGGGGAGGCTCTTTTCATAGACCGACTGTTCGGTCACGGACTCGACTTGCTGCACCTGCGCAAGCCCGGCTCAACGATTGAGGCATGCAGAAAACTGCTACGGCAGATTCCCGAGCGATGGCATAGCCGCATAGTGCTGCACGACCACTTTCAGCTGACGGGCGAGTTCCTGCTTCACGGCGTACATCTCAACCGCCGCTGTCCGCATGCTCCCGACGGATATACGGGCAGCATATCCTGCTCGTGCCATAGCCTGGAGGAGGTGGCGAAGAAAAAGCCCACGAGCGACTACGTCTTCCTGAGCCCTATCTTCAACAGCATCTCAAAGGCTGGATACGAGGCTGCGTTCTCTACCGCAGCTTTGCACAAGGCAGCAGCAGAAAGCCTCATCGACAACAAGGTTTATGCGCTTGGCGGCGTGTCTAAAGAGCATATAGCACAACTGAAAGATCTCTCGTTCGGTGGAGCTGCGTTCTTGGGCGACGTATGGCGCCGCATGGACGACCCTAATGCGGACATTTATCTCGACGAACTGCGCAGCCTGCTCAGTTAATACTGCCCGACTCGCTCGTATTCTCAATCAACGGCAAGACATCGTTCTCATATCCAAAAATTGAGACTACCGACAAGGGGCAATACCCATTCGGCACACCCTACTACCTGCTCGTAGACATGCAGATACAGGGTGCATGGGTGGGCAAAGCCGACCCAAAGCAGCTGCCAATAGAACTGGAAGTAGACTGGGTGAAGTTCTATGAACTGGAGAAATAACCACATACTGAATTAAAGTTCATCCGGAATTTGGAGTGATTCAACTATGAACCTATAAGTAGCGGAGGTCTCCGGCCTCCGCAGTACCAAGTCGAATACAAATCATTATTACTAATAATAGAGTTTGCATACTTGTTTTTTTGCGCCCTCTATATAAAGAAGGCTAATTTGTTAATATACGCAACAGGAAAATTATATCACTGTCTTGCATTTGGATAACTTTAAAGTCTCAGCCCATTTTATCTATTCATTTGAACTTGCTGGGCTCTTCGGTCGCCAGAGCTTGCGTATTCTTATTGATTTAATGATATCATCGTATTTCTTTTTACTTTCTTTGTTTACATCAAGGTAATATATTCTTACGCCACCACCAACATATTTTTTCCAAAACTTTCCATCTTTATTTCCCCAATATATCTTATACTTTTTTGTATGCTCAGAACCTAATGGGGTATACTCATCTACATCAAACCCCATTAAAGCTCCTTCATGAAAGATCATAGTTCCGTCATTAAAAGAAACAAAATATATAACACCTTCCTCATAATTCTCTTTGTTAATGCAAAGAGGTGTTGGTACGTCAACAGCAACCCTTGTAGAAAGCAAGTCAACGCACATCGTACTTACGGAGGAACGGGCATTGCGATTCAATACGGAGCACGAAGCCAATAATGGTATCAACAGACTAATTATTATTTTTGCCATATATTAATCGTGTGTTTAAAATTGTATCACTACTTACATAAGTGACTCCATCTATTTTGAACAGGTGCGGATTAGGTTTAATATACCGCAAATATAGCGAAATATTGTATAGGGTGTATGCCGGAAGGCTATTCTTTTAACAAATATTACACGACTAAGAGTAGGCTCCACTTTGTTAACAAAGCGTAAAAACAGAACAAGTTGTCTCAGCGTTCTGCAAAAAAGTAGTAACTTTCAGTTTAAATACTGAAATCGTTTAAAATCAAATAAAGATATCTATAAAAAAGATATTCATTAACAATAAGAATATGCTTCGTACATTATTAATAGTAGCTCTTGGCGGTGGCGTCGGCTCGGCTTTGCGTTACGCTGTCTCAAAGTTTGTGCAAGACAACATGTCGGGAGCGTTCCCCTATCACACGTTTGCCGTGAACATCGTAGGTTGTTTGCTCATCGGCTTGTTCTACGGACTCGCTGCACGCGGACACCTTGGCAACAACACCACAACACTGCTGCTTACCACCGGCTTGTGCGGCGGCTTCACCACGTTCTCCACGTTCTGCAACGAGAACATCGCGCTCTTGCGTGGCGACAACGCTTTCGTCGCCCTACTCTACATCGCCAGTAGCATGTTCTGCGGACTACTTGCCGTGATGTTTGGATATTTTATAATCGACTATATTACAAAAGCATAATAATTGAGAAACTCCCGCGATAATGTAACCGAACTCCCGCGGTGCTAAAACAAAATTCCCGCGATGATGTAACATCATTACATCATCGCGGGAATTTCATAATGTATCGTCCTACGCTTTTTGTTGAAAAGCTTTTATTGTAAAAAGGCTTAACTTCTACCGAATAAAGACCTAACCTTTACTCTGCAAACGCCAGCGGGAAGATGCGCTTGGCGGTGGCATTGGTAGCCTCGGCAACGGCATCGTCGCTCACGCCGTAGGCTTCGGCGAGACGCTGGAGCACAAACTTGACGTAGGCGCTCTCGTTGCGCTGTCCGCGCATGGGCACGGGAGCCATATATGGCGAGTCGGTCTCTATCACGATGCGGTCGAGCGGCACAGCGGCTGGCAATACTTCGGGCAGATGACTCTTTTTGAAGGTGAGCACGCCGCCGATGCCAAGCACGAAGCGGTCGAACTGCAGCAGTTCTTCCGCCTCGTGTTCGTTGCCGGTGAAGCAATGGAACACGCCGCCGGGCAGGTCGTTCTTGTAGCGGCGCAGCAGCTGCACCATCTCGTTCTGACCCTTACGACAGTGGATCATCAGCGGCAGGCGTGTCTCTACAGACCATTTCACCTGCTCTTCGAAGGCATCGAGTTGCTCCTGCTCGAACTCGCGCGACCAATAGTAGTCCAACCCCACCTCACCGATAGCGATGAAGTGGTTCTCGGGCTTGAGGTATTGCTTCATTTGGGCAAGCACGTCGCGCCAGTCGGCTCGCACCTCCTCGGGATGCAGACCCACCATCGAGTAGGCATAGCCGGGATATTGGCGACAGACATCGAGAATAGCCTCCGTCGACTTGATGTCGATGGCAGGAAGGAACACCTTGCCCACTCCTGCCTCACGGGCACGAGCCATCACTTCGGCACGGTCTGTAGCGAACTCATCGCCGTCCAAATGCGTATGTGTATCTATGAACATTCTTCTGTTTTATAAGTTGACGGGGTGTCTACTAACAATTAATACTTGCGTTTCATCATGCGCTCGGCGTAAGCAGCCAGTTCTGCCTTACGCTCCTCAGCAACAGATACTTTTGCGAGATATTTGCGACTCTCGGCGAAGAAGTATTCTATCTTCTGCTGAGCGAGTCGGTCGATGCCAATCTCGTTGTAGAGGCGTGTCACGGCAGCCACTTTCTCTGCACGGTCGAACTCCGTAGCCTCAATCCAGCGCATGAGCTCGGCACGCTGCTCGTCGTTGGCACGGTTGAAGGCGTTGATGAGCATATATGTCTTCTTGTTGGATGTGATGTCGCCACCGATAGCCTTGCCGAACACCTTTGTGTCGCCATATACGTCGAGGTAGTCGTCCTGCAGCTGGAACGCCAAGCCAATCTGCTCGCCGAAGCGGTAGAGGTTGTCGGCATCCCCGGCAGAAGCACCACCAAGAATGGCACCAATCTTCAGGGCACAAGCAAGAAGCACGCTTGTCTTCAGACGAATCATCTCGATATACTCCTCCTCGGCAACGTCGTTGCGGTGCTCGAAGTCCATATCGTACTGCTGTCCCTCGCCGATTTCGAGTGCTGTCTCGGTGAACAGAGCGAGCACCTCGGCAAGTTTCTCCTTCTCACACTGTGCGATGCGCTGGTATGCAAGCACGAGCATCGAGTCGCCAGAGAGGATTGCGGTGTTGGCATCCCAACGGCGGTGTACGGTTTCGTGTCCGCGACGCAGGTCGGCGTTGTCCATGAGGTCGTCGTGCAGAAGTGTATAGTTGTGGTATGTCTCCAATCCACAAGCAGGCATGACGATCGACTCGGGGTCGTCCTTGAACAGATTGTAGGCAAGAAGCATCAGCACGGGGCGTATGCGCTTGCCGCCAAGTGAGAGGACGTAGCGGATAGGTTCGTAGAGCGACGACGGCTTGCGGTCGTATGCGAGGTTGTCAAGTGTGTCGTTGACAAGTTTCAGGATTTGATCTGATGTGTGCATGATTAATGTTGTTATGTGATGTTGAGATGTTGTGGTGTTGTTATGTTGAGATTTGATGGTGATGGGGTGAGATGTTGAGGTATTGAGATTTGAGGGGGTGAGCATTCTACAACTTGAAGTCGATAGGCACGGCGAAGAGCGTGCGACAGGGTTTATTGTTGTTGATGCCGGGTTTCCAGTTGGGCATCATCTTCGCCACACGCAGAGCCTCGCGGTCGAGAAGCGGATTAGCCGACTTCGTCACCTTAATGTCTGTGAGTGATCCGTCGCGATTAATGACAAACGAGACAACAACGCGTCCTTCTATCTTCTGCTTCTGTGCAGCGAGAGGATACTTGAGGTTGTCGGTGAGCCACTTCACATAAGCCGACATGCCACCCGGAAACTCGGGCAGTTGCTCCACGATGCGGAAGTTGAGCGGATTGTCGCCCATGTCTACGGCAGCCACCTGCGTATCGTCTTTTCTCTTATCATCTTTGTCTACCGAAGGCGCACCCTCCTCGTCGCCCTCGATGTGCATATCGGCGATGGTCTTAAGCGGCTCCATCTCCTTCGGCTCGTCAACAATGTTCACACGCTCAGCTTCTTTCGGCTTCTGCTTGCGTACATCCATCGCAGCCACCATATCCTCGCGCTCTTTCTTTGGGCGTTGCTCCATCTCTTCGAGAAAGTCGTCAAGCGCATTGTCCGATGTGCTGCTTCTGCCGCTCCAGGTGACCAGCTCCAACAGCGCAACAAAGACCAACGTCGGCATGACGAGTCCTATCAAGAACCACATAGGGCGCTTGCGTTCAAGGTCTGCTTTCTTTGACTTCTTTTGTTCCACCTTAAATATATATTACTTCGTTTCACTTCTTATAACCTTGCAAAGTTACGCTTTTTATATAAGAAACGGGCACTTTTGCAGTGTTAAATATAGGTAACTGGCGGTGGAAAGCATTAGCATTATTTCGCTATTTACATAAAAATGTTTAATTTTGCACTCGTTTACAGGAAACTATAATTTTATATTCACTCATTCAACACTAATTTATACGGATGAAAACATTCGATTTAAAGCCCCAGTTGTTTGACACACTGAAGTCGTACAACAAGAAGAACTTCATGTCTGACCTCATGGCAGGCATCATTGTAGGCATTGTGGCACTACCGCTCGCCATCGCATTCGGTATCGCCTCAGGCGTAACACCCGAGAAGGGCATCATAACCGCCATCGTAGCCGGCTTCCTCGTGTCGCTGCTCGGCGGCAGTAAGGTACAGATTGGAGGTCCGACGGGAGCTTTTATTGTTATCATCTACGGCATCATCCAGAAATACGGCATCGAAGGACTCACCATTGCTACCATTATGGCAGGCGTATTCCTCATACTGTTCGGACTGCTGAAGCTCGGAACTATCATCAAGTACATCCCCTACCCGATTGTTGTAGGATTCACAAGCGGTATCGCCGTAACCATCTTCACCACACAGATTAAGGACCTCTTCGGACTGACAATCGACACGGTGCCGTCCGATTTCGTCGAGAAGTGGATTTGCTACATACAGCACTTCTCCACCGCCGACCTTTGGTGCTCGCTGGTGGGCGTGGTGAGCGTGATAATCATCGCAATTACACCGAAGTTCAGCAAGAAGATACCCGGCTCGCTCGTAGCTATCATCGTTATGACCATAGCAGCTCTGCTCCTGAAGCAGTACGCAGGCATCACAAGTATTGAGACCATCGGCGACCGCTTCAACGTGAGCAACGCCATACCCGACGTGCAGGTACCAGTGATGACATGGGAGACAATAAAGAGTCTGGTGGCTCCGGCAATGACCATCGCCGTGCTCGGTGCCATCGAGTCGCTGCTGTCGGCAACCGTAGCCGACGGTGTCATCGGCGACCACCACAACTCCAACACCGAGCTTGTGGCGCAGGGCGTAGCCAACCTCGCTTCGCCACTCTTCGGCGGCATCCCTGCAACGGGTGCCATCGCTCGCACAATGACCAACATCAACAACGGCGGACGCACTCCTATCGCCGGCATCATCCACGCCGTAGTGCTGCTGCTTATCTTCCTCTTCTTCATGCCATTAGCCAAGTACATCCCTATGGCGTGTCTGGCTGGCGTGCTCGTAATCGTGAGCTACGGCATGTGCGGCTGGCGCTCGTTCGTAGCACTGATGAAGAACCCGAAAAGCGATGTGACAGTGCTGCTCATAACCTTCTTCCTGACTATCATCTTCGACCTCACCGTGGCTATCGAGGTGGGACTCATCATCGCCTGTCTGCTCTTCATGAAGCGTATGTCGGAGACTACGGACGTGAAGGTTATCATGGACGAGATAAACGAGGAGTCGGACATCAGCAAGGGCAACATCGAGCACCTTACTATCCCTGAGGGTGTGGAGGTGTACGAAATCAATGGCCCGTACTTCTTCGGTGCCGGCAACAAGTTTGAGGAAATCATGGCTTCGTTCGGTGACCGCCCGAAGGTGCGCATCATACGTATGCGCAAGGTGCCGTTTGTCGACTCAACAGGCATACACAACCTTACCAATCTCTGCGAGATGAGCAAGAACGAGGGCATCACAATCGTACTCTCTGGCGTGAGCGAGAAGGTGCACGCCCAACTACAGAAAGCTCGCTTCTACGATATCCTGGGCGAGGAGAACATCTGCAGCCATATCAATCTGGCACTCGAACGTGCAAAGGAGATTGTCAGCAAAAAATAGAAGACTTACTGCTGTCCGCAAACCATTTAAGCGGACTGCAAGCCATCGTCACCCGAACGCAATCCAATCGGACGGCGGACGCAATCCAATCGGACGGCGGACGCAATCC
>OGDD01000204.1_pt1 | contig 61189 bp, 68 predicted proteins | sample 1570301 | NCBI WGS metagenome assembly OGDD01 (sample SAMEA2581971, study PRJEB24529) | metagenome | biome: Human gut stool | place: China | collected 2011 | reverse complement strand
ATAAAAAAAGCGCCTGCAAGAGAAATTAATCTCCCACAGGCATTACTTTTAACCTAAAATTTGATTGACTCGTTTTTGAACTGCATCATAGTTATATCCAGCGGCCGTCAGTCTTTTCTTTCTGTCAGCGCCATTACCCCAATCTCCTCGAATCACCTCTTTGGCGAGAGTATCAATCGATTTTGATGGTGTAGCTTTTCCACCATCAAGGATTTCATTGACTCTGTTTTGAACAGCATCATAATTATAACCTGCAGAAGTCAATTTGTTTTTTCTGTCAAATCCATTACCCCATAAACCTTTGATAACTTCTCTTGCAAGTTCATCAATAGATTTTTTATTTGTTCTAGGGTAGACCAAAATACCTCGTTCATCAAATACACTGTATCCTTTGTGGGAATCAGCACATCTTTTCGCATTTTCTAAAACACTAAAAGCACCTACTTGCGATTTAGAATCGGACCAAGATTTTCTGACTCTGTATAAACCTTTACTTGGTGCAACAGAAGAACCACCTAGCTCTGCTGTTACTTGTTTGGCAAGGTCACCAAGTCTTGAATAAAGCCAATCGCCCGGACACGACTTATTGGCAAACCATCTATGAACTGTAAGAACCATTTCATCGGACTTTGGACTATAATTTAGAGTCTTATTCTTATCTCCAAACCAGATAAGTTTCTTTTTACCGTTTCTTTTACAGATGTCTACACAAAGTTTGATAAGAGTAGAGTAAACCTTATCATTCACCCAATAAGGATGTTTTGTGTCTGATGCACATTCGATTGTTACTGCTCTTTGGTCATTTGAATTTGAAGAAGAACACCATGAACGGTTCTTCTCTTCTACATACATTCCGACTCTACCATCAACACCGATTCCATAGTTACAGCTTGCTTCCCTTGATGTAGGCGCGAAGATATTTCCTAAAGTTTCTACGCTGCATTGTCCTACCACACAGTGTGGTGTAATACGATCAATGGCGTGAGTTCTTCGTCCTGAATGATTCGGACTTAGTCTTGTATAAGATACTAAATTGCTGTTTGACATAAATTATTCCTCACTTTCTGCTCTATCATGGAGCTGTTCTAAAACGTCTTTGATTTTTAATGGGATTGGAAGTCCCAAGTGTCCTGCATTTTCAAGAAGACTTACACCTTCGTTAGAAATGTAGAAAAAGATAACTGCTGTTCTAAGAACACTGCCTGTACCGATAACCTCTACATCAAGAATGTTTGCAATTCCGACAAGTAAGAAAATAAGTACCTTTCTGCAGATACCCTTAAATCCGACAGCACTAGATAATTTTTTATCAGCTACTGCACACATCACTCCGGTGATGTAATCGATGACTACAAATAATAAAAGTGCGAAAACCAAACCATCGCACCCTCCCAAGAAATAGCCAAGCCATCCTCCAATTCCCGTAAATACAAGTTGAATTACATTCCAAAATTCCTTCATAAATTTGTTCCTCCTTTTCAAGAATTTTTGATATAGAAAAAGCGACCATCCTTATTGGACAATCGCCTATTCTAACTTTATTAATTTGTTCTTTTCCACATATAAACTACTAAATAAGGTGGCATATTGTTATGTGCCAAGGAGCCACCCTTTGAAGAAGTTAAATAGCTGTACTCATTGCCTTCGGCTAGATTTGTTTGTTCTTTCCACCACATTTCAATAACCGTTTTACCAGTTAAAGATTTTGCAGCACTTGCTGTCATTCCTTTACCAAACACACCCTCAAAATCAGAAACCATTTCTCCATTGTTAGACATATTATTAAAGAATGGTGTATCGTGAGCATGACTTGGCATTTCATTAACTGATAATTTATGACTAGCCTCACCACCGGTGGCACCATTTCCATAAGTGTTTCCAGCACCAAGTAAAAATCTATCCTTTAACTGTACCCAAGTACCACCAAACAAAGTAGTAGGATTTGTTGAATTAACTGATAGATAAATACTCCCTATCGGATAAATATAATCAATTATTTTTTTGCCACGAACTCTAAAATCCCATTTTTCAGAAATTTCAAAAGTATTATCATACTCGGCAACCTTTCCAATGGCGATTCCTTTACCACCCGCTTTATAATCCATAAGTACAGATGCAGTTGAAATAGTATCTGTTATTGATACTGAAATAAAAGCATCCGATATTGTGTACTTAATATCGTAAGAATACTCAGATGAAATACTTCCGCCAAATACAAATGATGATCCACTCGAAAAAACCTTATTTGCATTAATCCAAGAACTCTCTGTTGATTTTTTGTAATACACTGAAGTAGTTATTGTATTCTTGCTACTACAAGAAGAATAACTAAATGATACTAATCCTTTTACATAAGTTCCATCATCCAAAAGTACACCTGCACTATTACACCTTTGCGATGAATAAGAAGATATAACAGGTGGACTATAAGCAATTACTGTTATTGAAATCGTCTTTGCATCCGATACTCTACCTCTTGAGTCAGTAACTTTAGCGGTAAAGGTTATTGTTCCAGTAGTATTTAAAAAACCTGTGGTAAAAGAAGAAGAGGTAGAACTAAATCCACCTCCACTAATACTATATGAACTAATTGTTGAACCTTGAATGCCCGTTGCACCATTAATTGTAAGTGTTACTTTTGATTTTCCTTGCACATAGATGCCCCAGCTAGATGGAACATCTCCATCAACTCGAGTAGCTGTAACACTGGATAGACTAGGTTTCATTGAATCCGGTATTTTAAGTGATACTGTAATGCTTTTTGAACCAACGCTTGTACTTCCGCTATAAGTTGTACAAGTAATTGTCACTTTGCCAGAAATAGAACTTGGTATTTGCTGAGCAAGTGTAAGCGGCGGTGTCCAAGATACAGAAGTAGCAGTTGTCTTTGAAACAATCGTACCTTTAGCATTTCCAAAAGCATAAGTCAAAGTGTGAGTAAAAGAACTTGATGCACGAGAAATACTAATAGTAGATGCACTTCCCATCGTGCTGCTTGCCATTGATATTGACGAGGCTCTTGGTATTGTATTTAAAGTATGTGTTCCACTAGCTCTTACACTTACCGCATATGTATAAACACCGGCTTCACAACTCAAACTGAATGATTTAGTTCCGTCAGCGTTGTGCGTAATTGTTGTACTTCCAGATGCAATAACTTGGTCTTTTTTTAGTTGAATTCGTGTGTCGCTTGAGTATACTGTTTTACCATTAATAACCGCTTTAAAAGCACCCGACATTACCCAACTTCCACCACCGGCAGAACCAGATCCTTTTAAAGTCCAAGCAATCGTAGTGGTATTATTTGCAACGCTTTGACTAGTTTGCGACCATGAAAGAGTAATGGATCTGCCTTCTTTTTCATTTGTTGTTATACTTCCTGATGATGCCATACATTACCTCCTATCTTGTTTCCGAATTTCTCCACACTACAGAAAGATTTCCTGATGTTCTTGGAATAAAATCAAACCATCCCCTTGATTCATTTCCTAAAGATAATTTGTTTCTTATTTCTGCATTGGTGATAACTAAGCTGTTATTTGAGATATAGGCTATTTTTTGCCCATTTTCCTTAAAGGCAAGTTCCTCATTAGATAGTTCAGCAGTGAACGCATTACCAATTCTTCCAAGCTCAATCAGTGCTCCTTTGAAACGAATATACTCTTCCAATAACTGTTGGTTCATTGCCACATTGTTTTTAATCTCATCAGTAACAGCAGTAAAATCCATTCTGATTTCCGTACTGTTTTGAGTGATACTTGTTTGGAAATCTTTTTGAATACTTTCAAGCTCTGTCTTATCAATATAGGTATCATGCACGATACTTAATATCTGATTAGAAGTCTTGGTTATCTCAGAAAAACAGCTATGAATTTGTTCTTTCAAAGCACCTACATCTTGAACTGTTCCATCAAACTCAGTCAGCTTATCGTTAATTGAATCCAATTTTTCAGTTTTAGAGAAAAATTCATCTTCAAGAGCAGATAGGTTTTTATCATTTTTTACAGCAATGTCAGAAAGCGTTACTCCACTAGCACCAATGGTGATTGTATTACCGGATGGCTTTAAATAATCCCTTGTTCTTGATAAACAAAGGTATGTTCCATTAATTCCATGTGGATTTGAAACACACTCGACATACATCCCAGCATGGATACTTCCAATATTGGCTCCCGTTTCTGATTCGTCCACAATAGTTAGCTTAATGCTAGTAATTCCTTGAATTAAATTAGAAAGTCTAGTCCTAGCTTTACTTAAAAGATTACCTGGAACTGTTACATTCTCCCAAACTTCCGATGCCCAAATCCATCCGATTTCATTTACTGTATCTTCGTCATAGATATAGTTCTTACCTTCGTTGACTCCTGTAATATCAACTCTCTCATTCGATTCAGTTTCTACTCCTTCTTCATCAATGATTTTCTTTCTTGCACCAAGTGGAATCAAAGCACTGACTCGTTGCATATGATCTCTTGTTATTTCCACATCAAGCAGATTTTTTCCATATTTTACCTTTTGTAATGACTTCGTTTTGAAATCATCAAGATAATCTAACAACTTACCCTCTTCAGTATATCGAACTTTAAGATAGCCACCATGTGTATCAATCAGTTTCTTTTTAATGGCATCTAGAGTTACTGAGAACTCAGAATTTGAATAAGAAATATAATCGTTATTATCTTCTACAGTTACTGTTCCAACAGTAAATTTCTTTTTATCTTCTACATTTTTGTTATGAACAGAAATAAAATATTCTAGTAATCCTTTGAGTGTTCCCTTGTATTCAAAAGGTGGTTGAACAGTGTCATTCAAATAAGAAAGAGCACCCTCACATACCCAAGTATGTGAATTATGAAAATCACTGCCATCATCAAGTGCTCGCCCTTCAAAAATAGTTTCACTTCCGTATTTACAAGTAATAACCGATGACATAGGTTTTACCAAATTTAAATAAGGATGATTAAATGGTGCTGATAATGTGAATGAGTCGATATTTTCTGCATCTTCTTTTATCTGTGCCTCCAAAATTGCAAGTTTGGATAAATTAGGATGATAAAAGATATTTCCGTCGACATATACTTTAAAATCACTCATAGACAGCCCTCCCTGTATGAAAAACTAACTGTTCCTGTGGTTTCAATAGAAACGGAGTTGCTTCCATAATGCAGTTCAAATTCCGGAATCACCCAAGTGCCAGAACTTAATATTTTATGAAAGCTGTCTTCTCCAACCTTCCATTTCAATACTGTTTCTGATGTAGTGATGATAGTTGGAACTACCGGCATAAAATCATTTTTAAGATTTATCGTTCCATTCCCTGTTTGTATTACTTCAGTAGGTTCTGCATGATATCGGTAGCTATCACCATCCATACATTCAATTACAAGCTGTCCTTTAGAAATTAATGGTTCATACGATGAATTAAGGTTCAACGTCCCAATGCAGTAAAGATTCGGCTCTTCACTGGTTTTAATGCGACAGAGTTTACCATTATATTTATTAGCCATTAATAACACTTCGCTATCAAAGTTTTTTCTAGTTCCTAGCATAGATAAAGTAATAGTAAAAGCTCTCGGTTCAAACGATACAGAACCAAGAGCTTCATTAAATCTAATTGGAGAATTTCTACCAGGTACGATGACAGTTTCTATTTGTGCTTTAGGAATGGGAAATTCTATTTTTTCTCTTATCCAACCCATACTAAGTACAGATATATCATTAATATAAATATCCGGTATCATAATGAAAGCCTCCTTGTAAGTTTTTGTTTATTACCAAGTCCCTCATCAAGAGCAGGAAGTAAATGACCAACCAAAGTTCCATCTTCAAGATAGATTCCTTTACTGCTGTTATCTGCAATAATTGATAGATACTTTTCCATCACGCCTGTATTAAGGTGACTTGAAATCATAGCCTCTAACTGTTTATAAAAACCAGAAAGAGGAAGAATTGCTTCTGCGCCTGCTTCTCCACCTGCCATAAGCGAAGAACCATTCATTCCAAAGACTGTAGGTTTTGTCATGATACCACCTTCCTTGTACCAATCAATCGATAGCTTTGGAACTGATGGTGGCATAATAGATAGCTTTCCTGAAACCTTGAAATGTGGCAATTTAATATGCGGAAGAGATATTTTCATACTGCTGAAGAACCCTTTGATTTTATCTACGATTCCTTTAATAGTATCTCTTGCTTTTTCAATCGGAGTGACAATTGCCGTTTTTATCCCATTCCATACTGATGTTGCAGTACTTTTAATGCTATTAAATACACTCGACATCATTGACTTCACAGAATTAAATACAGTTGTTACTGTTGTTTTTACAGCATTAATCGGTGTAATAATTGCTGTTTTGATTCCATTCCAAACGGTAGCAGCAAAGGTTTGAATTGCAGTAAATACTGTAGTAATCACAGATTTGATTGAATTAAGAACAGTTGTAACAACAATTTTTATCAATTCCCAAATAGTCGTGAATACCATTTTTATGCTATTTAAAACTGTAGTTATCGTGTTAGATACTGCATCAATAGCTGTGGTTACTTTGGATTTGATTGTATCCCACACAGAGATGACGATTTCTTTACAATTCTCCCAAATGAAGCGAAATGGTAATGTTATGATATCAAATGCTCCCTGAAGGATTGAACCAATAGACATAATGGCAGTTTGTACAGTATTTTTTATTCCTTCCCAAAGATTTACAAAAAAAGTAGAGATGCCTGTCCAAATGCCAACAAAGAAATCCTTAATCCCAATCCATATTTCATTCCAAGACGTACCAAACCAACCTAGAACGACATCAGCAATACCTCGAATTGTATTCATACAAGTTGTAAAAGTGTTCTTGATAAATTCCCAAACGGAACTAAATATTCCTTTTACTCCTTCCCAAAGCTGTGACCAATTGCCTGTGAAAATACCAATGAATACATCTAAGATTCCAGTGATGATTCCAAGAGTTTCTTCTAATACATTGGCAATCTGAGAAAATACACCTTCAAATACTGGTCCTAAAAACTCACATAAACCATTCCAAATTGCGGATACAACTTCTTTGAAATTTTCAAAATCAAATCCTAAAGCATTTAATCTGTCAGTAATACCTTGAGCAAAACCAGTAAAGATTTCTTTTATTCGATTCCAGATAGCGATAATGTTATCTCTAAATTCTTCATTCGTTTTCCATAAATGAATAAATGCAGTGACCAATGTTCCTATCACCGCCACAATAGCGGTCACAGGAGCAGATATTCCGCCAATAGCTGTTCCTACTTTTGCCATTGCACCAGATACACCTCCAGCATTTGCTACAAGTTCACTGATTTTAAGTCCAAGCTTACTAAATGCCTGTATACTTACGCCGATTTTTGAAATCACACTTCCAAGTATCAAAAGAAGTGGGCCAAGAGCAGCAATGAATAGTCCTATCTTTACTATCACTCGTCTTGTTCCATCATCAAGGTTATTTAGCCAGTCTACAAAGCCTTGAATCTTTGAAACTATATTCTTTATCATCGGCATCAGTGTTTCACCGATTGAGATTGCAAATCCCTCAACTGAAGACTTTAAAATAGTAAGTTGGCCATGAAGATTATCAAGTTGAGTATCTGCCATCTTCTGTGCAGCACCACCGCTTTCTTCGATTTTCTTTTGAAGGTCACTCCATGTATCACCGGTGTTTGAAAGTAGAGCATTTACTGATGCAAGGTCTGTTTTATTGAAAACCTGACTGATGATATTTGATTTTTCAGCAGCCGTCATTCCATCCATACTCTTATTTAAATCACCTAAAATATCATTTAGGCTACGCATATTACCTTGACTATCATAAACCTCCACACCAAGAGATTTCATTAGGGAAGTTGCTTTATCCGTTGGATTTTGAAGCGATAAGATAACGTTACGAAGATGAGTACCACCCTCAGCACCTTTAATACCATTGTTAGCTAAAATTCCAAGTGCAGTATTTAATTCTGCAGTGCCGCCTTTTACTGTTTTAGCAGTTGCACCAATAGTAAGGATCCCTTCTCCTAACTGTCCGACAGATGTATTAGTAGTAGATGCAGTTTTAGCCATCTGGTCTACCATCTTATCAGCATCAGATACTTCCATTCCAAGAGCTGACATTGCGTCAGTGACCATATCAGATGCACTAGCTAAATCAATATTACCGGCTGCTGCCAAATTTAAAACAGTAGGAAGCGTATCAACCATCTGTTGAGTGTCATATCCGGCAAGTGCTAAGTAGTTTAAAGCCTCTGCGCATTCGCTTGCAGAATAAGCTGTTTTAGCACCCATTGTTTTAGCAAGATCATTTAATGTGTCCATCGTATTGACAGATTGCCCATTAACTTCAGACATGGAATCTTTGGTAATACCCATTGTTGCTTGAACTTGGCTCATTGAAGATTCAAAGTCAGCAGCTGTTTTTACAGATGCCACACCCATAGTGGTTACTGCAGCAGAAGCAACAGATGCTTTTTTACCAACATTGGTTATGCTGTTTCCTGCATTTTCAAACTTAGTACCCACATCACCGATTTTAGTCAGTGTTTGATTTGTCTTTGAAGCTTGTGATTCTAGCTTTTTAAGTTCTGCCTCAGTTTCAATGATTTCTCTTTGCAGTGCATCGTATTGCGACTGACTGATTTCTCCTTTTTGAAGTTGCTCATTTGCTTGTTGGGCTGCAACTTTCAAAGTAGCTAGTTTTTCTTTTGTATCACCAATTGCCTGAGTTAATAACTTTTGTTTTTGAGTAAGTAAGTTTGTGTTTGTAGGGTCTAGCTTTAAAAGTTTTTCTACATCCCTAAGGGCAGACTGTGTGTTTTTAATCTGACCATTTACACCCTTTAAAGCTGTTTGAAGTTTAGTGGTATCGCCACCGATTTCAACAGTGATACCTTTGATTCTGTTTGCCATTGGCTGATACCTCCTTAAAAAATTGCATAAAAAAAGCCCGGTATAACCGAGCATAGAAAAAGCCCCAACCTTTTCAAATTGATGCTAAAAAATATATCTAATTTTTATTTGTTTTTGTTGAAATCTTCTATTTTCTTTTTAACTGTTTGATAGTAAGAATCTGTCCATTTTTTAGAATAGTTATCCTTATGTTCCTCAATTATAGAACCGTCATTCTTTTCTAAATCGAGCACATCATAATTATCAGTGACAAATATCCCTTTAATATCAAGCCAATCTATAATTTTACTGAAATCCTTATTAAATAAATTAATCCATAAATTTGTATTTGGTAATTCATAGGTTGACTCCATTTTACATTTTTCATCATTGCAATACAGTTTTAAATCGAAAAGAAAATAGTCTATTCTGTCTCCAAAAGTTGAATACCTAGATGTATTGATTCCACCTTTTTCTTTTGGAAAAAACATAATTGGCGTTTGTCTGCTAATAATATATTCATCAATGAAATTATCATTAAAACCTACGTGTTCATAAATTCTGTTTTTTGATATTAATGCATCCACAGTACAAATTATATGATCAACTTCTTTAAATCCACTAGAATCTAGCGCATACCCATCAGGATCCTTATAATACTCTTTAAATATTTTCCAACCTTTATCAGTGTACCCATATTTGGTGGTTACTGTATCAAATAAATCTAAATTAAATTGATATATATCATGGTAAGTTAACAACATTAATGAACTTCCTAAATTTTGTTTGTCTTTATTTCTTATAACAACAATTGTAATTAAAATTTTCAGAAAAGTCATTAGTAATTAAAACTTATCAAAATCCTCTTGCGTAGCTAAATTTTCATACTTAGCAGAGTCATTAGCTTTCTCTGTCCAAATGTCCATAACCATGCCAATGGTTAAATAATCTAAATCTTGAATAGATAAGCCTATCTCTAAACTTCGCAAGAGGAATAGCGGTGTTGTCATTTCCCTGCTACTTTTTTTAAGTTTTTTTTAGAGTCGATATCTGTTATAAGATTTGTACCCCAAAGAGCAAGAATCTCCGGTAATACCTCATAAATTGAGAACATATCAAACTGGTCTAACCATTCATCAATATCTGCAGGAATTGTATGGTCTGCATGATATGCCATAATATATGCCACATTTTCAAAAATCTCTAAATCATCAATCGCAAATTCTTCTCCCTCAGACTGTGCTCCATCATATGACTTTTCAAGTTTTGCCAAATCCTTAAAAATATCACGTTTGAACTTAGCACGATAAAGACGAGGAATTGTAGCAGATGAGCGAAATGCTACTTCCTTACCACCAACATTAATTGTTTTCTTAAGCATTCTTAACACCTCCTGCTACTTTCCTACTTAACGCTTGAACGACTTCTTGAGCTTGAGGGATATATACTGATTTATACCACTCAGCGTAAGTAGACTCACTTGTAGAATCGCCTGTTCTACTTTTAACAAGACCATCTTCTCTTGGATCTGATGTAAGTGATAATGTTTCCGTTCCCGGCTCAATCGTATCTTCCTTTGTTTCAGATTCAATAGATGGACGAGATGCAGTGCAGTTATATAAGACATGACGAATACATCTAACATCTCCATCAAACTCAAATAACAGTGCGAATTTTTCCATTTCCGCTACTGTAGCATTCTCAACAAGCACACCATTCTTATCAAGTTCCTCTTTTAAAATCTCTGTTCTAAACCATTCAGGAATAAGTGCCATTTCAAGATCACCACTGTATCCATTGTTTGATACACTTCTAAAATAAACGATTCCATCTGCATAAAACGGAGAAGTATCCCCTTCAGCATCTAAACTGATACTAACAGCACCCGGAATTGCTTTTGGTGTTTCATAAGTATATGTTCCATCCTCTGCTTTTGTAAGTTTTGCAGCGTGGACATTTTTAAGGTTATATTTAATTTTATTACCCATAAATTTTAAGCCTCCATTTCAAATGAATATAGGACTTCAAATAACTTTTCACTATCAATCCATGTTTCAAGTTTCTCGTAGTAAATACCAAACCTATCAAGCACAGATTCCACTTTCCTTTCTACCGACAAGTCCTTAAAATCGGTATAAAGTTCAATATTGATTTCATTTACTTTTAAATATGCTATTCCGTCAGCAGCAAAGTTATCTGTACCCGGTGTTAAATAGCATATAAAAGGTGGAGATGGACTTTCTCCCTCTGCAAAGTGATCATAAGCAAAAGGAATGTCTATCTCTTTTAAGATTTTTATAACTTCTTCCATCATCTACCTCCGAGTGCTTTATCTATTTCTTTTTCAAAAACCTCAATTGCTGACTCCTCTGCTTTCGCAATATGTGGTCTTGCAGACACTCTTCCACCACCTCGTTTAGCATGCCCATGCTCCAAAAGATGTGCAAGCTGATACCTATTCTTTGAATGAACTGTTACTTCTAGAGAGTTTGATGTTTCTTTAGTTTTCTTAACAGTCCATGACTTTGCATACTTACCAGTATCCTTAGGAGCTGATTCAGAGATATCTTTTCTCACTGAGTTACCAGCTTTTCTGACTGCTTTCTTTACATCATCAGTTGCTAAATCTGCATATTCTTTTAAGCCATCCATAATTTCTTTGGCTAGGTTATCAATCTTAGTCGCCATCATTTCTCACTTTCTTGCATTTAAATTTCAGAGATTTCTTTTTAAAGTTCATGTGGTCAATGGATATGATGTTGTATGCCTCATTATCAAAAATGATTCTATTTTTAGTAGTTTCCATGTTTGATAGGATGTTACAGTATCGAGTGGTGAAAGAAATATCAGAATCTTCTACAAGAACTCCTGCAGAAAACTTCTCAGAACCACCCTCGCCATTAACAGTTGCATAGCAAGAATAAATATCAGTCCAAGCATTTCTGTGATTGCCGATATCATCAACTACTACTTCATTTTTCTGAAAAGTGATACGAACATTAAGTAATGCAATATCCATCAAAACTCACTCCTTCGTATTCCTTCAAGCAGGCTTCGAAGTGACAATGTTAGTGCATGATGGTCAGCATATTCTCTATGTTCATACAAGTAAGCAACTGCATACATCACCGCAATCTTAGAAGATGGAATATCAGACAGTTCATCTACAGATAATCTTGCTATATCCGCACAGAGGTTTTCTCCTGTAGTAATAAATTCTTCGATTAATAAGTCATCATCATTAAAATCAACTCTTAGATAACCTTTCATTTCTTCTAAATCAACTATCACTATCATCACCTCATTTCAATAAATGTAGGCAGTGCCATCACATAACAACACTGCCTTAAATTATTATTCAGATTTCAACTTCAAAATCTTAACTGCTTCTGGAAGTACAAGCTTTCCATCGACTCTTTCTTTTGCTACATAACCAATCATACCGTTACCAGCGAACAACTCTCTAAGTTCTGCGAATGAGCGAGAACCACGATCACCGATGTTGTAGTAACTGTAATCACCAAAAGCAATCGCATTTTCAGGTGCAAAAGAAGAAGTATGAACTGCATAACCAAGCACCCTGTCTGGTTCTCCTTCTTTATATGATGGCTGCCAAATATATGCCCCGTTGTTATCCTTTAACTTTCTAAGTGAAGCAAGAGTAGCATCGTTCATGATGAAAGACGCATTTTTACGATAAGGTCTCTTAAGTCCATATACCAAATCAATCAAATCATCTGACTTAATTGCTGCAGTTAATGTACTAACAACTTGACCACCGCCGGTTTCTGCGAAAATACCTGTAGGCTTTCCTGTACCATCGCCGTTTAAGAATGCATCTTCCTCGGCATTTGCAAGCGCCTTACCAAACTGCGTGATAATATAATTTTCAAGACCGAATGCATTATCATAAAGTAGCTCCTCAGTTACTTTAATTGCAACATGAAGCTTATACGCATCAAGATAAATCTGGTCGAAAGTCGCATCCCCAAAAGTAAGTGCCCCGCCTTCCTCAATCCATGCAGCCGCTGGTTTTGTAGCTGCAATATTAATCTTATGCAAACCAGAAGTAGTGATGGTTGTAGCAAGACCACGCATGATGTTTTCTCCTTCAAGCACATCAATCAAACGCTTATCGTACTCTTCAGGTACTAAATAACCGCCATCGCCATCTACACCTTCTTGCAAGATATTGCTTACATTACGGAAGTTAGAACGCATAGCAGAAAGCATTGCATTTTTATATTCTTTTGACTTCACACCTGTCATTTTCTTATCGTCCATTTCAGGCACATAAGGTTTTCCTGTAATTGGAGAATTCATAGGTTTACTAAGTTCATGATCTCTATCTAATGCACGTTGCTGACGTTCGATAGACATCGTCAAATCTTCAATTTCTTTTTCCATTTTGTTATAGGTCATTGTATCTTCTTCAGATAAAACACCTTCTTTTTCATGGGTTTCAACAAAGTTCTTTGCTGTTTCCCATACCTTTACTCTTTTCTCAATAAGTTCTTTAATAGTCATGATTTTTTTTCCTCCTTAAATAAATCGTTTCATGAAATTTAAACGTTCTTTGAGTTCACTAGCAGATGTTCCTTTTACTTCAAGAACTTTGATTTCTGCTTGTTTTGTTACATCTTCTTTTGACACCCCATAGTGTTTTTCTAATTTGTTTTGGAGTGTATTACTGATAGCAGTGCGTGAAAAAAGCATTGAATCTGTCATATTGTTTAGACCTTCAATGCTTTCTTTTTCTTGTTCAGTTTTTGTAATCATGTCATCAGCAAATCCAAGTTCAATGGCCATGTTTGCATTCATCCAAGTTTCTGCATCCATCAAATGACTTAACTTTGACCTAGATAAACCCGTTTTAATAACATAGGCATTGATAATTGATTCTTTAACTTCATCTAACATTGCCATCGCTTTTTGCATTTCAGCGTGATCACCAAATGCAAATGTAGCAGGATTGTGAATCATCATCATGGATACTGGTGACATAAGCACTTTATTCCCTGCCATCGCAACGACTGACGCTGCACTAGCTGCAATACCATCAATTTTTACTGTTACATTTCCTTTATAATCAGTAAGCATATTGTAGATTTGAGCAGCGGCTACACAATCTCCACCAGGTGAATTAATCCAAACGGTGATATCTCCACTTCCGGAATTTAACTCTTCCTTGAAAAGTTTGGGAGCAACATCATCATCGAACCATGACTCTTCAGCTATCGTGCCGTAAAGTTCAAGAATTCTCTCTGTTACTTCTTCGTTTTCTTGGTTTTGAATCTTTCGATTCTTGAAGTTCCAAAATTTCTTGTTCTTCATTTTCTTCCTCCTCTTCATTTAATGTTTTAGGATTATTTGCAAATATGCCGGCATCTTGAAGCTTGGTCATGTTGCCATTAATGAGATACAAATCACCGCCAAGTTCTGCTGGAATTCTATCGAGATTTTCTAGTTCTCTTATATCATTTGCTGACATCCATCCATTCTGTCTTGCTGTGGCATATCCATTCATACGGCTTTGATAATCACCGCGAAGTAATCCATCTACATTAAACTTTATAAAGTATTCTTTCTTCTCGTTGTCGTTTAGTAAAGAACGACACATATTTTGTTCCCACCTTGAAACCCAAGGGTCAAGCGTGTATTTCACAAACTCAAGAGATTGCTGCTCAATATTAGAAAAGCTCGATTTCTCAAGATCACCAACCATATGAGGTGGAACTCTGAAAATTCGAGCAATCTCATCTATTTGAAATTTTCTTGTTTCTAAAAACTGTGCCTCATTTGGAGAAATAGAAATCGGTGTATACTTCATTCCTTCTTCAAGTACAGCTACCTTGTGGGAGTTTGAACTTCCTCCAAAAGTCTGCGACCAACTATCTCTTACTTTCGATGGGTCTTTTAATGTTCCCGGATGTTCAAGCACACCGGATGGTGCTGCACCATTGGCATAGAACTTAGATCCATACTCTTCTGCAGCAATGGCAAGACCAATCGCATTTTTAGCCATTGCAATCGGAGAATATCCAACTAATCCATCAAATCCAAGTCCTGGAATATGCATTACTTCATCAGGTGATAGCTTAACTGATGAACCTTTATTTGTTGGCGCATCATCTTGACTTACCATATACTCATAATATAAAGCGCCATGTTCATCTCTATCGACTTTCATTCGATTTGGCATTAAGGGGTAGAGTGCAATAATCTCACCCTTACCATTTCTGATAATTTGAGCATAAGCATTGCCCCACAAAAGCAAGTGTGTCATGAGTGTTTCTCGAAACACAAAGCTTGTCATTTCCGGGTTTGGTTCATCATGAATAATTTTATATAAATTATGGTTGATTGCTTTCTCCTTTCCTCCACCATCGTTATATCTATAAAGATGAAGAGGTAGTCCCGCGATTGCCTCTGAAAGAATCCTTACACACGCATAAACTGCAGTCATCTGCATAGCACTTCTTTCATTTACATTTTTCCCAGCGGTACTCGCTCCCATAAAAAACGAGTATGCACTACCACTAGTTCTGTTCTTAGGTGCATCTCTAGTTTTAAATAATCCAGAAAATATATTCATATAATTCCTCCATAAAAATTAGAAACTTGTAGTTAAAACACAAGTAACCCTCTTGTATCATAAACTGATTCAGATATTTCATTTCCACAGCGAATGGCTCTATCAAGTGCCATAATGGTTGCAATTGCACCATCAATTTTCTCTGTGGATTTTTCTTTATCGGCTTTAATGTTCCCTGCCGGATCTGTTCGAATATAAATGTTATCCATATTCCATCGAAGAACAGGATGACCATCATGAGCAACTTTTCTCTCAAGGACTAGTTTCATTAATTCTTTAGTAGGTGGGGACATATCTTTAAACCCTTGTCCGAATGGAACAACAGTAAATCCCATACCTTCTAGGTTTTGAACCATCTGAACAGCACCCCATCTATCGAATGCAATCTCACGAATGTTGTATTTATCTCCTAGCTCTTCAATAAACTTTTCAATGAAGCCATAATGTACAACATTTCCTTCCGTTGTTTGCAGATAACCTTTTTTCTCCCATAAATCATAAGGAACATGGTCTTTTCTAACACGGAGTTCTAGGGTATCTTCCGGAACCCAAAAATATGGAAGAACGATATATTTATCATCTTCGTCAGTTGGAGGGAAAACTAAAACAAAAGCAGTAATATCTGTTGTCGATGATAAGTCGAGTCCACCATAACAAACACGCCCAAGTAAATCATCATCTCTGATTTCTTCCTTGCACATATCCCATTTTTCCATTGGCATCCAGCGAATCGACTGTTTTACCCATTGATTAAGTCTTAACTGCCTGAAAGAATTCTCTTCTCCTGGATTCTGTTTTGCACTGTCACAAGCTGCCTTTACTTTTTCCATTGCTACTGTAATACCAAGTGATGGGTTTGCTTTCTCCCATACTTTGGGATCTGTCCAATCCTCGGATTCGTCAGCACCATAAATTACTGAATAAAATGTAGGGTCTATTTTTCTTCCTGCTGCGATATCAAGTGCTTTTTGATGTATCTCATAACAGATAGAATTGGTATCATTTCCGGCTGTTGTAATAAGAAAATAAAGTGGCTGCATTCTTGCATCACCACTTCCTTGAGTCATTACATCATATAGTTTTCGATTCGGCTGAGTATGAAGTTCATCAAAGATAACCCCATGAGTATTAAAGCCGTGCTTGTTTGCTACATCTGCAGAAAGCACTTGATAAGAACTATTGGTTGGCTTATATATAATCTTCTTCTGTGATTCGAGAATTTTTACTCTCTTCATCAGTGCGGGAGAAAATTTCACCATATCAACCGCTACATCAAATACAATTTTTGCCTGATTTCTATCTGCTGCACATCCGTATACTTCTGCTCGTTCTTCTCCATCACCACATAAAAGAAGAAGCGCTACGGCAGCTGCAAGTTCTGATTTTCCTTGTTTCTTAGGAATCTCAATATACGCAGTATTAAACTGCCTATATCCATTAGGTTTCAAAACTCCAAAGAGGTCTCTTATAATTTGTTCTTGCCAATCTATAAGTTCAAATTTCTTTCCTGCCCATGTTCCTTTTGTATGACATAATTCCTCGATAAAACTGACTGCAAAATCAGCCATGTTTTCATCATAATGTGAGGTATCAGCCATAAACTTGGTAGGAATATACTTTTTAAGTTTTCTCAAGTTATGAAACACCTCCTTCTAACAATAAAAAAAAGCCACTCATCGGTGACATCCATTCATAACGAGATACAGAGCCTTTTGGCTCCATACTCGGCAATTTTCAATTGCTTTCGTTTTTAGTTGTATTCCTTCATTAAAATTGCAAGTGCAAATTCTGCTTCTTCACAAGTTGGTTTGATATCCCAACCCCTATCGTAATTGGCAATTTCTTCTCCATCCATTCGAAGAGTTAACTTTGAAATCTTGCCTCCATCAATTCCATAATCTTCGCTAGGTTCTTCATAATGTTTCACCCAATATCTAACGCTTTTGTATTTTCCATTTTCAGTTGGAATTCCGATTGTTCCTTCACTCCACATAATTTTGTACCTCCTATTCTTTCCTTTTGGTACTACTATATATCACTCTAAAAGTACATAATAGCAAGTCATTTCTCAAAAGAAAGTGTGTGTTTTTTGATAACTTTTAGTCATCTCCATAAAGGATAAAATGCACATATTCTTCTTTGTTTTCCTCGATGAAGTTTACTAACTCATAGAAGTCATTTTCATACGCCAGTCTTTGAACCATGTAAATATCAAACATATTTGTAAGACCCGTATCTCTTATGTGAAGTATCTGCTCCTTTATCTTTTGATCCATAGTTCTAACCCTCAATCTTTCTACAGGAGTCTTCACCATAAACAACATTCAAACCACATCCGTTATCCCAGGTAACCATAATGCTTGCCGTATCATCAACACCAATAACTGTACCTTTTGTTCCAATCGGTGGTGCTTGGATGTCATCCATCTTGGTAAGTTCAACCCTCGTTCCTATTGGATACTGTTTTCTTACCATCTCAACAATTTCTTTACTTGGAAATCTCATCTGTATTGCCCTCCTTTTTTGCACCGTCTTTAAACGCTGAAGAACCACTTAAGTTTTTAAGTAAAACTTTTCTGTCTGCTTTATATTCATCTCCAATGAATCCTAATCGCAAAAGGAAACATCTAAATGCATACTTTTCATTGATTACTGCTTTTTCTGTGGCATTGATGCGTTTTTGTTTCATCGTCATTTTACATAATGCCTCGATGAATTTGGTGTAGGAGATTGCCTCATCCGGATTGATTTTTTCAAACCAAGGAAATCTCACTTCATATGCACCTATCTCATATTCAAAATGCTCCAGTCCTAAAGCTTTCTGAATTAAACCTCCCTTTGCATCAAGCAAGGCATCCAACTTATCGATGTTCACTTCATTCTTAGGAACTGCAACTGTAAGCCCCACATTTTCGCTGTGTGGGTCTTTTTCTGTTTCTACGATTTCTTCATTGGGCTCTGGGATAAAGCCTCTTTTTGCAAGTTCCTCAAGCAAGTTTTCAACTTCTTCACTATCTGCACTGTCTTCAAATTCTAAATTACCTTCTTTTGTAATAGTAAAATAATCAATTTCGTAAGCACAAGTTGGCATATATTTATATACTGCTTTAACACCTGTAATGTTTGAAATCTCTTTGGCTAATGCTTTACGATCCACTGCGTGATAATTAACAATCATTATTTTGTCCTCCCTTTGTTTTTAATAATTCTTTAAGTGCTTTGTTTACCTCGGTAGTACCATGTGCGATGGTTTCATGATATCCCTTTGAAAGAACAACTTTGTCGTTCCCATTTACGCCAAGGGTATAAACATGCTCACCATACTTTTCATTTACCTTGTACCAAAGTTCTAAGGCTCTTTTTGTGATTGCATCTAAGCCTTTTTTTGCTTCCATCTTTATGGCACCTCCTTTTCTTGGTACTACATATATCACTCTAAAGGGAGTAAATATCAAGTTAATTCACACAATAATGTGTACAAATAATATAGAAAAAATCACTCTTCTAATTGTGTAGCCCATACGATTCCGGATAAGACAAATACTACATTTGGAAGAGCCACACCATTGCCCCACATCTTATATTCTGCAGAATCACTATGAGGATTTTTAAGCCATTTTATAATTTGATTATCTGATTTTGGCTTTGTGCTTTTGCCAATAACTAATCGATGTGTTTCAAAAACTTCTCTCCAAAAACGAATATCTTCATCCGTTGGATTTTCAGTTTCAAGATTACTGCACCAAAAGTCCGGAAAACCTTGTAGCCTTGCACATTCTGTAGGAGTAAGTCTTCTAACGATATATTGAGGTTCATTGACAATTGGAGGATCTTTATAGTCGGTAGCTACCAATGTGTTTGCCTTCTCTTTCTCTGCTGAAGTAAAAAAAGATGCCTTAGAAGAACTATAAACCGGATGAGCAACACCACTTGCTCCAGCAGCTACAATGGTAGGTTCAACTTCCTCTTCAACTTGAAAACTGAACTTTGCATTATACCCTTGATTCATAGCAGGTCTGCCAATTCCATAAGAAACGACTGCAACACCACCTTGATTTCTATCAGGAGTTGTACCTCCTGTATCAAGAGTTCGAGATACATCCGTTTCATATACATTAGCACGAGCATTCTTTGTTCCTTCCGAAGTTAATCTCACATCAAAGCTTTTCAAATTTGAAACAACGAAAGGTTGATTGTTTCCACCTGTACCATAAGTTGAAAGCACAGTAGGTGCTATTTCTTCTAATTCTTTGAACCTAGTATCTTGGCCATGATTTTCAAACACTACGCTATTGCTTGCATCTTCAATGCTTGTTCTAGTACCACAGGTAGTGTCTTTCCACGAAGAGATGCTCTTCGAAGAATACCCAGACAAGCCTTCTGACTCAAATAATATTTTTCCGGAACTGAAACCTCCAAAATCTGCGACAAGGTAGATACGTTTTCTTCTCTGGGGAACTCCCCAAAATTGAGCATCAAACACTCGCCAAGCGACTGAGAAATCATCTCCCATGATTTTTCCTGCATTGTTCCACTTTGTAGGTTTAGGCACTGACAATGATTCATCTTTGATTTTGCAGATTTCTTCGAGAACTGCTTTGAAGTCATCTCCTTTGTTGGAATTGAATGCTCCTGGCACGTTTTCCCAAACGATAAATCTTGGATATTTTCCATTTGTTTTACACCTCATTTCTTTAATGATTCGTATTGCCTCATAGAAAAGGCTAGAGCGAGAACCTCCTAAGCCATCTCTTTTTCCTGCAATACTCATATCCTGGCAAGGACTACCAAATGTGATAATATCAACCGGTTCTATTTCTCCACCATTCATTTTAGAAATGTCACCATAGTGTTTTACAAACGGCATTCTTTTTGTTGTGACTCGAATAGGAAAAGGCTCAATCTCCGATGCCCACAATGGGGTAATTCCGGAAATCAAGCCTCCTAATGGAAATCCACCTGAACCATCAAATAAACTTCCTAGTGTTAATTTATTCATTTTTCTCATCACCATCCTCAACTTCTTTTACTAAAGCAGAGTATGGAATCTTCTCACCATTTCTAATAACAAAGACATCATCACTATTACCTGTATCTTCCACATATCTTCTAAGGATGACTGATGCATATTTCTCATCAAGTTCCATCGTATAGCAAATACGATTTGTTTTTTCACAGGTCATCAAAGTAGAACCACTGCCACCGAATGTATCAATAACGATTGCATTTTCCTGACTTGAATTTCCAATAGGATAAGCAAGCAAATCTAACGGCTTAGAAGTTGGATGATTTTGATTTTTCTTTGGCTTATCAAAATTCCATATTGTAGTTTGACTTCTTCCTGCGTTCTTGCTCCAGTAGTGTTTTCCATTTTGAAGAAAGCCATAAAGCACCGGTTCGTGCTGCCACTGATAATCAGAACGTCCTAAGACAAGTGAGTTTTTTACCCAAATGCAACATCCGGACAAATGAAATCCGGCATCAATGAATGCTTTTCTAAAATTAAGTCCTTCAGTATCTGCATGGAACACATATGCAGCACCGCCTTTTTCCAAATGGTTTGCCATATTTTTAAATGCAGAAAGCAAAAATTCATAAAACTTATCACTTTTCATTTTGTCATTTTTAATCGAAAGACCATCTGAACTTTCAAATGCTACATTGTATGGTGGGTCGGTTAAAACAAGATTTGCTTTCTTTCCATCCATTAGAGTAGATACATCTTCTTCGCTTGTAGCATCACCACACATAAGTCTGTGTCTTCCAACAGTCCAAACATCTCCTCGTTTGACAAATGCTGCTTTTTCCAATGCCTCAGATAAATCATAATCATCATCCTCCACATCAGTAGTATCATCATTTCCAAATAACTCAGCTAAGTCATTTTCATCAAATCCGGTTAAGGCAATATTAAAATCCTCACCTTGTAAAGATTCAATCTCAATACGAAGTAATTCTTCATCCCAACCTGCATCCATCGCCATTCGGTTATCTGCCAAGATGTATGCTTTCTTTTGTGCTTCAGTTAAATAATCAACAAACACACATGGTACTTCTTTGATTCCTTCCTCTTTTGCAGCGATGATTCTTCCATGACCTGCAATAACATTTAATTCTCTATCAATGATAACCGGATTGATAAAACCAAACTCACGAAGAGAAGAACGAAGTTTCATTACTTGTTCGGCAGAGTGGGTTCTTGCATTATTGACATAAGGAATAAGCTTTGAAACTTCGACAAGTTTCATTTCTGTTGTTGTTTTACCCATATAGCCACCTCCTAAAAAAGACCCCATTCTGCAAATTTCTCAAACCCTCCAACAGAGTGAATATACTCTCTTGCGATTTCAACGATTTCACTATACGGTTTTCCATCAATCGTATCATCACCAATTGCACAAACAAGATTCACAGTTTTTCCTGTTTCTTGTGCTTTTAAGAATGCATATATATTTACAGATACATCTGCTTTTGATAAATCCTTACCATGAAGTCCTCCACCTGTAACTGAATCTCCCATATCAGAACCAAGTTTTCTATTGGTAGCACCTGTATCAACATCAGTTCCACCAGTCCAATCACCAAGAGGATTGATTTGAGCATTTGGATATGTAGATTTTAAATCTGTAGTTTTTGCATTACTTTGACAAATAATAAGTCTATCGCCATTAAGAATGTACTTTCCATCATATGGATATGCATCGTAGATTTCATTTGCAATAACGGATAGCATTTTTTGTTCAGATGTTAAAGGTACACCTTTGAAGATTCCATTATCTCCACACTTGATTTTCTCTTCTTGATTCTTAGCAAGATGTGTATCTTGAGGAACAATCACAATATCGGGAGTAACATTCCCAGCAATACGAGTGATTACATCTTCGATATCTTTTTCATCAAGAACAGCTGATGTTTCAATAATCGCATGGCACATACCATGTCCGATTAACACTTCAACTGCAATCTTTGGATTATCTTCTTTTGCATAAGCTAAATCGACAATTGCTCCTGCAATTCTATCTGCGATTTTATCTGGATGTTTTGGATTTACTTTTTCAATCATATTTATCTTCCTTCCCTTGCTCTTAATAAGCGTTCCATCAAATCATTTTGTGGTGCAGCATCATCATAATCGGTGCTGCAGTTTTCTTTTACAATCTGAAATATTTCATTCCATAACCTTACAGCTTGGTTCATATAGTTAATGCCAATGTTAATAAATGGAGATGGTATAGGTTTGCCTGTTGTTGGATGCTTTGAAAGAAATCCAAGTTTATTAGTCATTTCTTCGCACTGGATCCAACGAGCAGAACACATCGCATATCTCTCTAATAACTGAGGGGATACTTTTGATGCACATCCTATCTTTTTAAGCCACTGCCACGTTTCTTCATAAATATCTGATGCTTGAAGTTCTTCTCCGTCTCTTTGTTTTGCAGACAAGAAATCATGTGGCTTTGGCATCTCCACGCCTTCAACATCTGGTATATCTAAAATTTCTAATTTTCTACCTCCGGGATTTCCACTGTTCGCTTTATCTTTTACAGCAGATTTCTTGCGACCTGCACCCGGTCTTGCACCACCACGGCCGCCTATATTATTTGATTTTGTAGGCACGTCTCGTCATCCTCCTTTAATTACCCTTTTGAATACGCTTTTTTTACACAGAAGACCCCACGCCGTTCCACGGTGATCTCATTTGTAGAGATTTTAACCGCCCCTGGATCATTCATCATATTTGTAAATTCTATTTTTTTTACCGTTTTGATAATCTCCACGTTCTCCGTGTATTTTTGCGTGGCATGATTTACAAAGAGAAATGAGATTACTTCTATCATGTGTTCCACCTTCAGCAAGTGGTAACTTATGATGAACCTCATCAACTGGAACTAGAATTCCATTTTTAAAACACAGTTCACAAAATGGATGTTCCTTGACATAGCTATCACGGATTCGTTTCCATGCTCTGCCATATCTACGGCGTACAGCGCTGTCTCGGCCATACTTCTCGTAGGAATGATTCATTTGTCTTTCATGTTCCTTACAGTATCTTCCATCTGTTAGATTTGGACATCCTGGATAACTGCATGGTTTCTTTGGTTTCTTTGGCAACTTGACACCTCCTTTTGAACATAAGAAAAACCCTTGAAGGATTGCTCCAACAAAGGCTCTGCTTTTTTATATATTTTTCTACAATACCATTTTACTACTTTCGCTTAGGAACTAACAGTGGCCTGAGGGTGAACTAGGGTGGCTTCTTTCAAAATGTTCTAAAGCTCTGGCATGAACACGCTTAATCCATCTATGTGAGTAGTTCATTTCTCTTGCAATGTCCTCAATTTTCATAAGTTTAGAATATCGATACCTAAGTACCAATTCTTCGATTGGATCTTCCATACCATCAATTGCTACATCAACTTCATGTTTTAAATACTCTAGCTTTGCGTAATCATTTATGAGTTCTTCTTCTAGAACATTTATTTTCTCAAGATACCTTTCAAAAGGTGCTTTAGTATTTCTTGTAGCTGCATAATGTGGTTCAAAACTTGGTGATGCTGGACAACTTGCAAGTTCTCGATAGCACTGTATTCTCTTCTCTTTTATTTTAATTAGCCTTTGTAGTTCGAATGGTTGATTTAAAAATTCTTTTGCTGTCATATCTGACACCTCCGATTTTTCTTTCCCTCGGATTGTCAATTTTTGTCTTTGATTTACAATTTTGCTTTTACCGCATCAATTAAACTACTTTGAGTTTTATCTTTTCGTTTTAATGCTTTCACTATATCTTCATCAATCGTTCCTTTATTAATGATATGATGAATAACAACTGTATTCTTTTGACCTTGTCTATAAAGTCTTGCATTGGTTTGCTGATAAAGTTCCAAACTCCAAGTAAGACCAAACCAAACAAGAGTTGAACCTCCACTTTGAAGATTAAGTCCATGACCTGCACTTGCCGGATGAATAACTGCTACAAGAATTTTTCCATCATTCCAATCCTTTATATCATCAGAAGTTTTAATTTCACGAACATCAAACCTTTCTTTTATTCGCTCAAGATCATGTTTAAACCAATAAGCAACAAGTAGAGGTTTACCATTTGCACTTTCAATCAAATCCTCAAGTGTATCTAATTTCCTATCATGGATTGTTACAAATTCATTATCTTCAAAATAAATTGCACCATTTGCCATTTGTGATAATTTATTAGAAAGTGATGCTGCATTGGCTGCTGTAATCTCCCCATCTGGAATAGATAGAACGAGTTCTTTCTTCAATGTTGTATAGCTTTTCTTTTCCTTTTCTGACATTTGTACCACTGTTTCACATTCAATTAGTTTAGGCATTTTTAAATGGTCAGTAGCTTTCATTGAAATTGTTATGTCAGATATTTTTTCATAAATAATCTTTTCTGCAGAAGGAAGAGGCTTATAGCTATAAACAATAGGACCATTCATTTTATCAGGTGTAAAGTATGCATTTCGATACTGTCCTATAAATCTTCCAAGTCTTACTCCCATATCTAAGATTTTGAATTCTGCAAACAGATCCATAAGTCCATTACTTGATGGCGTACCCGTAAGTCCCACGATTCTTTTTACTTTTGGTCTGACTTTCATCAACGCTTTAAATCTTTTAGCTTGATGATTCTTAAAGGAACTCAGTTCATCGATCACCACCATGTCATACTCAAAGGATTGTCCACTCTTTTCTATCAGCCACTGCAGATTTTCACGGTTGATCATTGTGATATCCGCTTTTTGTCCCAATGCTGCAATTCTTTCTTTTTCTGTTCCAACTGCAATCGCAAAGGTAAGATTAGAAAGATGATCCCACTTTTCAATTTCATCCGACCATGTTATCCTTGCTACTCGAAGAGGTGCGACTACTAAGACGCGATGAACATCAAAGTAATCAAACAGCAGATTGTTAAGTGCAGTCAGCGTGATGCTTGTTTTTCCAAGTCCCATATCAAGTAGTAATGCTGCTATTGAATTTCTTTCGATAAAGTTGGTTGCATATTTCTGATAACTATGTGGCTCGTATTTCATCAATAATACCTCCAATTTGCTCTATCCCATCAATGACATAAACTCGAAAGCCAAGCCCCATCAATAATTTATGCCTAGCTACTTGCAAAGGTCTCGGTTTTTTATTTGGTGCTTTCAGTTCCACAAAAGCAAACTTGCCTTTTGGTAGAAGAACAATTCTATCCGGCATTCCTGAAAAACCAGGAGATACGAATTTAGGACAAATACCACCATGCTTTTTTACAGTATCAACAAGTTTTTGTTCTATTTCTTTTTCTCGCATAAATACCTCCAAAATCTATAATGGTGGAGGTCGATGAAGTCGTTTCTAAAACTTTATATAGAGTGATTTTTTACTAAAAATTCTGCCCTAAAGGGGTTTTATATAATAGACCTCCACGACCTCCACCTCTTAATCTAAAAAGTCCGATTTCAAACGAATTCCAAGCACAAAATTGCATCCTTTCGTTTTCTTTCTTTTAAATCCTGCATTTTCAATTCCTGTATAAAAATCAGTGGTACTTCTTGTATACTCTCCGGTTCTTGCACAATAAGAACGATACTCTTGATAGAACTCTCCCGATTTTTGCTGATAAGAATCATCTACTTCGCAGCACTCATCAATAAAACTAGAAAGCCAGTCATTGTTTTCACGATATTTATTGATGGCATCCTCAACAACCTTAGGATTTTTAATTTTGAAATTATTTTTGATAGCCTTTTGTGCTCCATCAATAATCCACGAAAGAACTGCACCTCCTGCGTTTTCATAAAGATAATCAGCATAATTTTTCTTATCTCCACTACCAGTAATTTTTGCATTAAAAGGAATGACAATAAGTCTACGCCAAGTACCATCATCATTTGCACCTACCTTTGGAAGATGATTTGTATATAAAACTAGCGTGTGAGTTGGCACATATTTAAATGGATCCTTATATTTCTTTTCAGCAGAAACTTCATCTGTAGAACACAGCTGTTTAACAATAGATGTATTAAGACGCATTCCTTCTTCAAGTTCTGCTGCCACAACTAATCGTTTACCTTTAAGCTCTGCCATTTCCGGTCTGACGTTTCGTTTACAACCAACAGTCAATGCATCAGCAGAAATAGCACCGCTGTATGTTCCAAGAACTCGTGCGATGGTATTCCAAAACGTACTTTTACCATTACTTCCTTCTCCATAAGCAATTACAAGAGCCTCAACATAAACTTTTCCAATTGCAGAAAGACCTACGATTTGTTGTACATAATCAATAAGTTCCTTATCTTTACAGAAAAAATTTTCTAAAGCATTAAGCCATAAATTCATGCCTAAATCATTTGGAGAAATTGCTGTCACTTTCGTGATAAAATCTTCCGCTTGATGTTCTTTACTACTTCCATTTCTTAAATCATAAGTTTCATTAGGAGTATTAAGTAAAAATTCCTGAACATCAAAATCAGTAATTTCCTTAAATAGCATGGGCTTAGCGGCTTGCAGTGCAGAAGTTACGTATTTCATATCTCTTCTTTTCATAACGAAGGCATAATATTTCGATGCCATCACAAATTCCTTGAACGCTCTTTCACTATTTTCATCAATTGCTTTTTCAAGCGTTTTTCCTCCTGCCATAATGATTTCTTTCTCTATACCGGCATCAAGAAGTGATTTCTTAGCTTTTTCTACCGCTGCCAATGACTCGTTTAATTGTTTATCCAAAAACTCCTCGCAAGCACCAACAGCAAGTTGCTTTGATTCAGACCAATGCGTACCATCATATCTTAAATAATCAGTCGAGTCTGTATAAGCAAGTTCGCCTTTATATTCACGAGCGAGTACCTTAGCTTGTCCAATATCTGAATAATCATCTGGTTTTAAGCTATATCCTTTTTCAAAATCTTCTGGAGCAATATATCCTTCTTGTGCTTGCACCTTTTTACCAAATTTAATTGCACTGCTCCAAATCAAAGAGAGTTCATTATATTCTAAAGGTGGATTACATAGTTTAGCTTTTTCAAGATAGATTTCATGTGCTTTATCCGTATTCCCATACCTTTTAATCAAGCGTCCGGCAATATGGCTCATAGTGCTGTTACGTGAACCCTCACTGATACTTTGAGAGGCATTATCGAACTCTTCAAAATCCAACTCATCTAAGAAATCAACAATCGACCTAGTTCCTTCATGCCAAATAATATCCGTTGGCGTATGACCAAAAATAAACCTTGCTGCATCAAGTGCATTATCATCAAAGAAAGTCATAACTTCCTGTAATCTCTCTTTGATACCTGCACATTCTTCAGCTACAGTAATTGGCTCATGTGGAAAGTAGATATGATGTCTTGGTCTTGCTGATTTATTACCTTTATCCTTACCATCGTTCCTACTTGGAACTACGATATAACTGACATTAGGAAATAAATCTTCATACATTTCTGGATAAATCCAATCTTTAGAATCATCACTATGGTCGTTATCACAATCCATAACCTCTATATCAGAGGAAATGAAATCATCAATACTTCGATGGCAATTCTTAAACTCAGCACATACATGATCTCTAGCAATTGCAGCAAGCATATCGTCCTTATTACTGATTTCAGATTTATTAGGATAAAGAGAATTCGCTGGATTACTGACACAATTTGCTGTATAAATAGTAAATTTCATTATGCTTGCTCCTCCATTTCTTCAGAAAAATATCTGATTTTCATTTTTCTTCTTTTGGCAACATCAATTTCTCTTTGCATTCCATCAGAGAATTCTTTGCCAAATACCCATAGTTCTCTGCATTTACCTAAAAGTACATAGTTAATCGTATGAACGGCTAAGTATCTCTCATTGGGATCATCGTCATTCATAAACTGTGGGTATAAAAGGTGGGGAGCAATAGGAATTGTCATGTTATCAAGTGCAAATCTGCAGTACTTACGAGCATTTTCTACATTTGTTTTTATATCCCCACGATACTTACTGCAGATGTAAACAAGCGGTCTATATTCCTTATTAGTCATTCTCTTGCACCTCTTTTTCTATCATCGGTAAGATGCCATCTTTTTTAAGCAAGTCGTAGATAAACAAACGTCCTTTTTGTGTCCAATAGGTATGTGGTTTGGAATGAGTGCTTCCGTCTGAACCTCCATAAGTATGTGTTTTCGTTGATGTAAGTCCCATTTCTGCATACTCTTTGTACAAAAGCCAAATTTTCTTACCTTGTTTAAACTGAATCCCTTTTTCGTGAAGATATTGATTCATATAATTGGCAGTCCAACCATAGTCTTTAGCAATTACAGAAATAGCAACTAAATCCTTACAGTTCAAAACTACATCATAGTAACTAGCCTTAGGTTTCATTTCTACAATTTGCTGATTCTGAATAGCAATTGTTTCTTGAAGCAGCCTTGCATTTTCTCTTTCTTCTTTTAGCTGAGTAAGAGCAGCAATAAGCATATCGGGATTATTAAGTAATTCGTCTACTGCATAAGTTCCGTATTTACGAATACTAGGCAATACTTCCGATGTTACCCATCTCTTAAACTTTTTTGCACTTGGCATCTTGCTTGAAAGAATTAAACTGTAAAGACCACTTTCGTTTATAACCGTCAATCCTCTATTTGGAATTTCTAAGGTCGCGTTTTCCGACCTTTGGATTACAGTTCTGTCTTCCTCATCTACATGAGTCGCAATTGCATCTTTGGTATTGCTGTAACCAAGAATCTCTGCTACGTCCTTTCCTACAAAATATGGCTCTCCATTTATTGTTACTGCGCGGATAGAACCAAACTCCGCATTTGTAAATTTTCGCAATTCGTTCATTAGAATTACCTCCTGTTATTTTTTCGAGGACTATTCCTCTAAATAACAGGCAAAGAAAAATGGCAGGATTTTACCCCTGCCAGTCATTTATTTAATCTTTTTTATAAAATTCTGTTTCATAGCCATCTGCACGAAGTAAAATACCGGAAATCCAAGGTGGGGTTGTTCCCATTTGCTTACAAATAGCATCAAGAGAGACATTCTTACTACATTCAATAATTAATTCATCATGGACATGACCTACGATAAAACAATGAGATAAAGTTCTGATGGCATACATTAATATATCTCTGCTAATTGCTTGTACGATATTTTCTACAAACTTCGGCCCGTAACTTTCGATTCTTTCCCATTTCTTAGTTCCACCTACACCTTCATAAGTGACAGATTCACTCCCGAACTGATTTACTCCCATCTTAGGTTTTACATAGGAAAGTCTTCTGCCACTTGGAAGTTCAATAAAAAGCATTCCGCTTTTATAGAAGAAACTGATATTCCCAATTTTTGATGGAGTTCTTTCAATAACTGCTTTTTTTACCGCACGATCAACATCCCACCAAAATTTAACAATATTAGGATTTGCCTCTCGCCACATATTCACAAGTGGTTGTAATTCTTCTTCATTAAGTCCCATATCAAGAGCTCCCATTGCTTTTAAAGCACCAACAGAACCACCATAGCCAAGTGCTAATTCTGCGATTTTACCTTTTTGTCTTAAATGAGCATTTTGACCATGCTTTTCTACCGTAACGCCAAACATCTGACTTGCCGATGCGCAGTAGATGTCACCACCATTTTCAAAAACCTCAGCTCTCCATTTTTCTCCTGCTAGATGAGATAACACTCTAGCTTCAATTGCAGAAAAATCAGATACAATAAATTTCATATCTTTTCTTGGTACGAAGGCGGTGCGAATAAGCTGCGATAAAGTATCCGGTATATCATCGTAAAGCATATTCATAGCATCACAATTTCCATCCTTTACAAGTCCTCGTGCCTCTGCTAAATCTGACATATGATTTTGAGGAAGATTCTGTAATTGAATAAGTCTGCCTGCCCATCTCCCACTTCGATTGGCACCATAAAACATGAACATTCCTCTTGCTCTTCCATCTCTGCATACAGCATTTCCCATAGCTTGATATTTCTTAACTGAGGATTTTGAAAGCTTCTGTCTTAACTCAAGCACAGTTTTAAGTGGTTCTTTCACTGTTTTTAACACTGCTGCTACTTCCTTTTTGCCAAGACTATCCATCTCTAATCCGTTATTTGAAAGCCACTCTTTCATTTGCATAACTGAGTTAGGATTTTCAAGACCTGTTAACTCTTGCATTTTATGTGACAGTACTGCTTTAGACTTTTCATCAAAAGCAATAGCATTCTTTACCATATCTAAATCAAGAGCAATTCCTCTATCATTGATTTCCTGATCAAGATGATATTCTTCCCAAATGAAATCCGGTACTGGGAACTTAGAAAGTTTTTCTTGTATAGCCATTTCTACCTCAACATCTCGTTTGTTATATTTCTTAAATAACTCCCACTTTGCTTTATCGTGAATTGGTAGATTTCTAGTTCTACCACCATTCACTTTCGTAGCTTTACAAGGAACACAGAAATATCGGATGAGCTCCTTCCCTTCTGTCATCTTTTGTTCTGATAATCCTAATACTGCACCAGCTCCTGCAAGTGATAAAGGAAGTCCCATATATGCAGACCAAATCATAGAACATTTCCAAGATACAGGACTAAGATAATCACCAACTGTATCTTCCAAAATGCTATATGATGTAAATTCATTCTCATAAAATCTTCGTAAATATTTGGATAAACAAACTCTTTCAAAATTGGCATTAAAAGCCCATTTTGTAATATCTTCATCAGTTAATGTTTTAATAATCTCTATAGGTATTTCTTCTCCTTGAGCTAAATCAACCACTATTACTTCATTGCCATCAACCGAATATGCAAATAATAAAATCTCAAAGTTCTCTGACTCCACATACTTATAGACACCACATTTCTGCAAATCAACATCTGAGTATGTTTCGATATCAATACTAATATTTTTCATTTCTTGCCACCTTCCTAAAAAGTAAGACGGTAAGATTTCTCCTACCGCCAAACCTACATTATTTCAAACTTTTCATACGTTCTTCATGATACTCAAGTTCTCTTTTTTCTCGTCTTCTATCAAAGATAAAACTTTGAATGCTATCGATTAACAAAGTAATACTTAAACTTGTCCACGCTAAAATACATACAAATAAAATGATAGTCTCTAAAAATTCCATATTTTTCACCTAAACCCTTTCTTAAGATAAGAAATCATCATCTACGTCTGTCGCAAAATCATCCTCAGCACGTGATTTACCACCAAGTGGTTCTCCATCTCTAATCTTTTGTAAGTTATTAAGGCCACAAGCAATACCTTTATTACCATTAGAATTAAATGCGTAAAGGCTGATTGATGCACGTCCATAAACACCACTATAGACTTCACTGCGATCAATAATTGTATTTCTATCCGCATCTACAACTCCAGGTGCTGATGGAGAGTTAGCGTTGATGAAATAACTATTTGCATATGCTTCATCGTCTGGTCTTTCAAGGTCTCCGTCACGAAGTGGTGTCTTGATTGCAGAAAGTGCAGGAACACTTCTACCATTACCTTTAAGTTTTGATTGACCTTCTTCATAAGCTGCCTTAATTGCAGCATTGATTTTATCCACTGTTGTCTTATCTGATTTTGGGATGATAAGGCTGACACTATACTTTAGAGCACCGCCATTGATACTTTTTGGCTCCCAGACATTTGCATAGCTCCATCTTGTGTTAGGCCCTGTAATTACTTTCATTGGGTTATTAAATTTTGACATATTCTTTTCCTCCTATTAGTCATTAAAATCTTCTTTTGCTGTTTTGATTTCCGGACGTTTATCACTTTCCGGAACAAGTGTTGGTTTGCCTTCTGGCTTGTAAACCAAATCACCTAATAATTCATTAAATTTCTTCTTACCAAGAAGTGTAGTCATAGCTGTTATTCCTAGTAACTTCTTCTCATATGGGTCTTTTCCTATACTCGTTACAGTTTCTGCCACTTTATCTTCATTGGTATACTTGCGAACGCTGCGACCTTCAACTACTTTAAATCCGTCATAGTGAACACCACTCATTGCCCTTTGAAGTGCATACTCTTTAACATCAGTTGCCCATGATACAAGTTCATCTACTTTTGAAAGAACAATTGAAATCTCGGCATCTTCTAATGTTACAGGCATCTCAAAATCATACTTTGCAAGTTCCATGTTATGTTCCATGCGTTTCCTACAAGTTGCTTTGACCTTGCAAAATCTACAATGATCTCCTGCCATAAATTCGCCTTCACCTTCAAAGGCAAGTTTTGCTCTTGGTACTAGAACTGTATCTGCCCAAGTGTAGAGATCATCTTTTTTCATAACGAATGTACTGATGTTTTCTCTTCTTGGTTGGAAGATAGTCATTGAAACATTATCAATATCATAAATTCCATCGTATAAGTTCAATGCACCTAATGCGTAACACATCATTTGTGGATTATGGTCTGCTGATACTTCTACACCTTGACCATGCTTATAATCAATTACATGAAGAGTTCCATCTCCAATGATCACGCAGTCACCAGTTCCAAATCCGTTAGGAACGTAATTTGAAAAATCAAGTTTCTCTTCGATAAGAATTACTGGGTCTTTACAAGTTTTCTGAGTTTCTTGACTTACAGATATGCAAAAGTTTTTGTACTCTTCTGCACATCGTTCCATTTCATCATCGTAGAAACTAAGGCTCTCTGTAGGGTCAGTGCTTTCCATACCAATTGCAATCTTTAATTTGTATTCGCAAAGAGCATGGGCATCAGTACCTTGCTTTGCATATTCACTATTTGTTTCACAATTTACTTTTTCTGCCTCTACATTAAGTTTTGCTGATGGTGGACAGTTAATCCAGCGGTGGCTAGATGATGCAGACAATAATGCGTGTGCTGCCATTTACATCACCTCCACTTTTTGCAAGAGTTCTTCATACTTTAATGGATCCACATCTGAAAGTTTTTCTACACCAAATTCGGTAAGAATTGCTTTAATTTCAGCTGTATGACCTTCTCTTGATTTAGCAGCAAGAACTCCTCGCACTTCTTCAAATGTAAAATCCTTTTTTGTTGTTTGTTTTTCTTCATCTGAAGAAAATAGCTGTGAAAGACTATCTGCAATACCAATAAGCATTTTGCCACATTGCTTTAACTGTTTAACCTGTACTGCTAACTCGCTTGATTTACTCATTAAGCATTTCCTCCTTCCTTTAGTTCTTTGACATTAACGGACTCAACCGTCTGTCCTGGAGCAAGCAAATACACTTGTGTAAAGTCACCAAACAAGAATCGTGCAATTCTTGATGGCAAACGCATATCTGCTGCTTTTAGGACATTGGCTTTCTTTCCGTTGGGGTCTGAAACATTGATTGTGATTTTGTGTTTCATTGCCATTTTGCTTACCTCGCTTTCTGTAAGGTGTTGTTCCTTACAAGTAACAGGCAAAGAAAACAGCTCGAATTTTACCCCTTAAGGAGGTTTTATTTAAAAAAGTTTTTTTCGATGTAATTTAATGCGTTGTTATAGTGTTTAGAAACATTCTTGACGCTGATTTTCATTTCCTTTGAAATCTGAGTGAAGTTCATTTCTTCATACAATACCTTTTTAATTACTTTCTTTTGCTTGTCCGTAAGTTCTTCAATAAGTTCACGCACTCTTTCTGTATCTTCACTATTCTCACAATTTGGGTTAACCGCTAATTGGTATAAAAGACGGCTCTTATCAAAATCAGTATCTGATTCATCTGTTCCAAAATCGTATTCAAGTGATAGGTTGTAATTCTTAGGGAATCTTTCTTCCACCTTATAAGCAACTTCATATTCTGATGGAGCCTCTCCTCTTCTAGCAGTTTCTTCTTCGATAAACTTTCTAGTCCATTCCTTGATTTCAGTTTTTTCTTCTGGAGTTCGCTCTGGTTTTGAGTTTTTATTGTTGTAATAAACCTCGCTATCATCTAAAGCATGGAGCGTTTTGATATCCGCTTCGGTTACTCCATTTTCTCCAGGATGAAGAACAATTTTTTCTTCTTTACCATTAAGTCCTGTAAATGTGTAAATGTAAGTATCTCTTTTCTTGTAATTTGTCTTTCTAATTTTCATACTTTGTCCTTTCTGCCTAGTTCTTGCAGAAGGGCAAAGGAAACAAATAAAGGTCGGTGCCTATAGAAGTACCGACCCATCAAGCCTGAAAAAAGGCATAAGGAAATAAGGGTACTTCTATCGCACCTTTCACAGCTTGTCCTGTGATTGATGCCGATATCTGTATCCCAATGCCCTTATAGCTAATCAGGCCTTGTGATATTTATTTTTGAAGTGAAATTATACACTTGCGAGTATTTCTTTGCGTTCGCATTATTCAAATATGCAAATAGTAGAAAAATCAACAAATGTGTGATATAATACTTTAAAGTGTATATTTCAAGGTTTGACTAAATAGGTCTAACCTTATCTTCACTTATAAACCTATAGTGGCTTAGGTTTCCGTCAACGGGTTAAAACTCTGTTTTTATCTTTCTAAGCTTTCTAAGGTTACTAAATAAAGGAGGTTATAAGGATGACCCCAACAAAAGTGCCATATCTTTGTGGAGGAATCTTTTTTTCATTGATTCTTCAAGCAAGAAAAACAAGAACTAAAGCAAGAGACAAATTCCAAGGTGGATCTGATGGATTAAAGGATACAGATGTAATGATGGGGTTAGTCGAAGTGGTTACGGGCGATTGTTTTGATTCTGCTCAAGGTTCAACTTTTGGAAAATGCACTACGCAGTTCAAAAGTTGCCTAGAATATGGAAAAACTTATATTCCATTCACTGACCATTCGGTAATCAGTTCCTTTAACTCTCTAGTAAATAAAAAAGACCCTGCTATTCTTAAAAGAATGTCAGAGTTCATAGCTAGATTTATAAATAAAGATAGAGCGGAGTGGCTTGTTAAAGCTATTTTTGAATTGTTGCAAAATGATGAAGAAATACCCGCTGATGTTATTTTTATGACTTCATCGAATTCTACTACAACAAAAAATAATTTTGAAAATGTTTCTGAAGTTGAATTACCTTTCTTATTGCTTTCCGTTTTGAATTTCATCTTAACCAAAAGACCCGATAACACAAAGGGACGTTCTACTTTCGAGACTTGGCATAAACAAAAGACACCAAAGTCCCAATGGAAATATGTGGGAAATGTTGGTGATACAATAAGTCATTCAATCACTGTTATTATGACTGTTGATGCTGTTACTCCAACGGAGAATAAAAATAATTGTTCTGAACCAGCACCAGAAGAAAACACTAAGACTACTTCAGAAAGATTAAATGAAAAAATACTCGCCTCCGGAAAAGCAATCGCTGATGTATGGGGCAAAACAATAGAAGCCATAGCTGATGATATAGATTTGAAGAAGGAAACACCTCCCAAAAAGCCTAAACTCGTAATAGATAATTTAAATGAAGAAGACAAAAAATACTTACAACAAATAAGAAAACAGGCAAAACCAATATTGAAATATTGTATTGAAAAGGATCCTTCTGCAGAAGAAACTAAGCTTTCTCTTGCAGATGAACTTTCTGACTTTAATCGCAGTTGGCAATTTGAAGTTCGTGAAATAAGTGATTATGCACTTCGCACTTTGCTAAATGACATTATGCAGGTATTCGATGAATATTCGTATTATATTTCTGATAAGTTTTTAAGGTTGATTCCAGAAAGAATGGTTCTTTGGTTTAGAAATGAATCAATTGAAGAAGGCGAACAGCTGAGAGAAGTCCTTCGACCAGAAACTATAAAGAAAAGATATGAGATGAGAGATATTTATCTTCGTTTGTATCCTGTTCCTGAAGATGATAAAGCACAAAAACAGAATACAACAATAATTCAGCAGCAAACAAACGTTTTTCAAAATGGAGATAATAACATCAATTTAACTAACAACGGAACAATAAACTTCAAAATTTAGGAGGAGCACAAATGAATACAGATAAAAATTCCATAATTGACAGCCCTGTTCCACCAACGATTCAACAGACAGGTCAGAATAACATCAATGTCACTAATCAATCTGGAGGCAATGTTACGTTTATACAAAACCCTCCAACTGATTATGACGAAAATGGGATTCCATTTACTCCAATCAATCATGTTCGTTTTGACAGCAAAAATAATATTATATATCTTGGGAATGACCAAGTAAAAATCCCTGTAGAACTTGTTCAACCTGATTTACTTACTCCAAAAGAATTACCATATATAAATGCCCTTTGTGATGTATATGCTGAAAAACTAGGAAAAGCAATCGGAGATATAACACCAAATAATATTCCGTCTCTTCCAAACTCTTTACAACGTCACTACTCTTCACAAAGAAGAGCATATTATCAAGCGGATTTTGTTCAACACATCGCTAGAGAAACATTCGCAGATGGAGAGGAACAATTCGCGGCTTTAAAAGAAGATGCCTTTGCTGGCATCGAAGATACTTATTACGATGAAAGTCACGCAAACGGATACGATAGATTAAAGGCTGTTTTAGAAAGAATTACTACAATAGCACTCACTAAATCTGCATTGTTAAACATCGTGGGACTTGTTGGAAACCTTGAAAAGAAAGGCATTTGTCATATTTTGGTAAATGACGAAACTATAAAATCGTGGGTAAATATTGATGAATGAAATATTTAATTCTTCCTTTGAAACAGGTCTAAGAGTTTTATTACTCTTATCATCTATACAACCACAAACTGCAACCATAGATAGAATCACAGCATATGATTTCATAACAATATATGGTAAAGATTTTGGTGTTTCAAAAACCAATCTGCATGGAGATAGTAATTTCAACTTTAGTGAATTAGCCTCTAAGCGAACAAATTGTAACAAAGGAATAAAAGAATTTGTACTCGATGGTTTAATCTCCATAAAACGTACAGAAAAAGGCTTTGAATATTATCTAAATCAATCCGGCAAAAAGTATGTTGATTCATTATCATCTGATTATGCTGTACAATACCTTGAAATTTCAAAAAAAGTACATCAAAAATTTGCATCAGTCCCTGATGAGGAAATTGTCAAACTAATAAATAATAAAGCAATTAAAGAACTAAGGAGGAAGTCATGAATAAATTTTATATAACAAAAGTCATTGCAAAAGGCAGTGGTAAAAAAGACTCCTCTGTTGAATTACAACCGGGGTTAAACTTAATCCAAGGGAGGTCAAATACTGGAAAAACTTGCATCATCAAATGCATTGATTTCTGTTTTGGTAGCAAACATAAACCTTTTGACGAAAGTCTAGGATATACGACCATTGAATTACATCTTCATACTCCAAAAGGTAATATTCAAATTTCTCGTTCATTTGGTAAAAATAAAGTTGATGTCATTACAACTGTTCCTGGTTATGAAAGTTGTACTTATGACCTCAAATTCAATCCAAGGAAAAAGAAACCCGCTCCTTTATTAAGTGATCTGCTCTTAGCATCAATAGGAATCGAAGATGAACAATTGATTTATAAGAATAAGTACTATGAAACACAAAAATTGACTTGGAGAACTATTCTCCCACTTCTCCTTTTTAGTGTTACGGATATCGCCAAAGAAACATCTGTTATCGAACCAACACAAGGTACTGAAAAAACTGCCTTCTTGTCTTCTTTCTTGTTATTACTCAATGGAAAAGAATTTAATGAGGTTGACTCTAAAACAAGAAAAGAAATCCGAGTAGCAAGAAAAAAAGCAGTTGAAGAATATGTAAATAAAAAAATATCAGCTGTTTCAGAAAAGAAGAAAAAATTAGAAAAGCAACTAGCACTCTTTGAAGGAGTAGATATTGAACAGAAGATGCAAGAAATCATCGATAGTATTAAAGAAACTGAAGCAAAAATTTCAGCTGCATCTTCAAAAGGTAAAGAAATCTTAAGACAAATACTAGAACTTCAAGAACAGATAGCGGAGTGTAATCTTCTACAAGAGAGATATGCCACTCTTCGTGGTCAGTATGTTTCTGACATCAAACGCCTTTCTTTTATTGTCAATGGTGAAGTTGAAATGAAGGATGTTGCACACAATACAATCTGTCCTTTCTGCGATGGTACTATTCCTACCAAAAGTAAAAAATCCTATATAAAATCTGCACAAGCAGAATTACATAGGATTACAAGTCAGATGAACGGTTTAGTTGAAACTGAAAAAGAACTTGTTACAGAAAAAGAAGAAATTGAAGTACAGTTAGTGGAATTAGAGAAACAGCGTGATGATATTGAAAAGATGATCCAAGAAGAATTACAACCAAAAGCAGATTCATTAAAGAAAATGCATGACGACTATCGTATCTATATCCAAATTCAACATGAATTAAACGTAATTGCTGAATTCGCATCAAGTTGGGAAACAGATCTTCGAGAATTACCAAGCGAAGAAGAATCAGAATCAGAGTACCATCCTAAAGAACTTCTCGATAAAGAATTTCAAGAAAAGATAGATAAACTGCTTAAAGATGCATTAGTAGAATGTAGTTTTCCTAATTTAACTACTGCTCGACTTAATCTTTCAAGTTTTGATGTAGAAATTAATGGCCGTAAAAAGCAAAATTTCAATGGACAAGGATACACTTCTTTCTTGAATAGTATTATTGCAATGTCATTCAGACAGTATTTATCTGAAAATGCAGTTTATGATCCAGGCTTCCTTATGATTGATACACCTCTTCTTGGCTTAGACCAAGGTGTGTCGGACGTATCACCAGAAAGTATGAGAACTTCTTTATACACATACTTTACAAACCATCAAGACTGTGGGCAGGTAATCCTTCTAGATAATATGAAAAATGTGCCTAATATTGATTTTAAATCTACGGGAGTTAATGTTATCACTTTTACTAAAGGATTAGAGCCAGGACGCTATGGTTTCCTTATGGATGTAACAGATTAAATGGAGGACATAGAATGAGAATTAGTTATAACAAATTATGGAAAATGTTAATTGACAAAGAAATGAATAAAAATGACTTAAAAGATGCTGCAGGAATCAGTGCAGCATCTATAGCCAAACTTGGCAAAGGTGCAAATATCACTACTGATGTTCTTCTAAAAATCTGTGAGGCTATGGATTGTAAATTAGAAGACATCATGGAAACTATAAAGGATTAAACTAAGGAGGAATTTCAAATGAGTCAAAATATTATAGAATATGCCAGAGAACTATCCGTAAGCAAGCTTTTTGAGACCAACGGTTTTTCATCAGTTTGGAATACTTGGAAAGCGAAAATTAACACCGATATTTTCAATTCATCTACTCCAACCGAACATCAAATTTATTCCATTGGAGACAACTTAAGAGATATTTTCAAAACTACTGGTCAAGCAGGAAGAAGCCAGAGTGATGTTGCTGGAGGCGGAGCAAATTGGGAAGCTTTAGTTTGCTGGTATTTAAATCTTTGTTTAATTGGGAGAAGAACATTTGTTATTAAACATAATCGAGAATTAATACCCGAGCCTATAAATAAGGCCATCACCGTAAATTATGGTAATTTCAGATCTAATACCGAATCTGATTTAATTGCAATTACCTTTCCTGATAAAATTGAATACAACATGGATAAAGATAACATCAACATTAATGATGTCAATGGTAATCCCGTGGCAACATACTCCGGAAGAACATATCAATTCCTACCAATTTTAAATGCATTAGTTTCTAGAGACTTCGATGATATTGAAATTCATATTATTCAATGTAAAACAAATTGGAATGATAACGCACAAATCCCTATGCTTTGGGATGCTGTATACTCAGCTAATACTTTTAGAAATGGAATCTCTGTTGGCACTGATGGTTATTCAATTCACGATGCCAAAAGATTTACATATTCTTTTGTTACCGTTCCTTCAAATCAACTTGTAAAAAATGGACGTCAACAATACAAAAATACTTCAACAGCGGTTTTGAGAGTTATTAATCTCTCTGGGGGCAACTATTGGGGTTTACCATCCTCTGCTGGTGTTGCAAGTTCTATAAAGGAATTAGTTGAACGCAATTTAAAAACCGGGCATACCAATGGAATCATATCTACAATTCGCACTGCTTTGCCCGATTTAGGTACAACATATAGCTATTTTAATTTATTATAAAACCTTTAAGATTTCCTCCGCTATTGCTTTTGCTAATAGTGGAGGAACTGCATTTCCTACTTGAGTGTACTGTGGAACTTCAACTCTTCTTCTTAGTCCACCTGTGGTTCTTTTGCCTAAAAATTCAAACGAATCATCAAATGACTGACATCTAGCCATTTCACGAACGCTAAATGTTCTATCTTCCCATGGACTAATATAGTCATCAGCAATGGTGACCACCGTTGAAGATGGTTGATTAGAGGCGAATCGTTGTCTTATATTTTTCTTTGTTAATAACACCTCAACTTGTTCTTTTGTTGCCTTTGCATCCTTAAAAAGAGCCACAACGTCCTCGGACTTCATTTTGAATTTTTCACTGCACAGTTCAATCAAAGCAGGCTTGTCAGAAATATCTATACCTTCTTCTATTACACGTTTTTTAAGGTTAGATCCACTTTCGCCTTGCTTGAATAATCCGAATCTTTCTCCAACAACCGCTGTTTGCTTTGATAGTTCCATATTCATCTCTTGTTCGCAAGAAATCGGTGTCCCTGAAATAGTTGGTGTTCTTCCTTTGATACTTGCTAATTGATAAGGAGTCTTTTTAGGACACACTTTCTGTCTCACACTATCATCAACAATCAAGTCTCCAATTGCATCAAGTAGAGTAAGATAATTGTCAGGAGTAACAGTCGGTTTAGGGTATTCAGGTGGAGTTAATCCGCTCTTATAACCTATAAAAATTATTCTATTTCTTCTTTGTGGAACACCATAATCAGCCGCATTTAATATTCGCGGCTCTAAGGTATCATAACCTATCTCATGTAGTTCGCTTCTCAGAATGTCAGGGGTTACACTTCCATCTGGATATTCGATACCAGTAATTCCTTTATATCCCAAGAACTGCATATCAACAAAACCTTCAACATTTTCAAGTACAATATATTTAGGCCTTACTTCACTTATCACTCTTACATATTCACCAAAAAGCATATTACGAGGGTCGGATTTATCTCGCCTACCAGCTCTTGAAAATCCTTGGCAGCTAGGACCGCCAATCATTAAATCTATTTCCGGTATTTCACGCTCATTAAATATTTCAAGAGATGAAATACTCTTTTTAATTATATTGCCTGTAAGATTTCTAATATCCGCTCTTTCAAACCATGTGTTTTTTCCTTGAATCAACCCAAGCTGCTCATGTCTATGCTTGTATGTCACTTCAACCATATCACTGATATCTGAACTAAATAATATATGAAATCCGGCTTGAATCAATCCTTCGGAACAACCTCCTGCTCCGCAGAATAAATCAATTGCATAAGCCATATTATTCCTCCAATCTTATATGATAAATTATACTCGATGGCCTTGTAAAAGTCCAGGAGTTTATGCTATATTGGCATCATTTTTTTTAAATATCAACATACCAATTGAAAATAATCTGATTTATTTATTTGTTACCGGTTGAATAACGTATGACCAAGTTCAACATTTTTGTATAGTCGACCTACTGCAATATTTCTGTATGCTCAACTATCCAAATTCATAAATTTATATCAGTTTTTTTTACATTTTTTCTCCACCAAATGGTCTAGCTAAAAACACGGAAAAGCCTTATTTAAAACCGTTTTCACACTTTTACTTATGTACTTTAGTCAACAATACTACGCTCTCAACATGAATAATCATTGGAAAAACATCTAATTTCACAGTTTAAACAATACAATTAAACAAAATTCTTGACACTACCTTTAGTGATTTTTTTGCAGTCATCTTTAAGTCCAACTCTTTGTCATCAATACTTGTGCTAATTCTTCAGTATCCGGAATATCCTCTGTTCCAAGAACCTGTGTTAAATCAAAGATTCTTGTCCCCCACGGTGCTCTTGGGGTAACTTTTTTGAAATCTGTCTCATAGAATCTTTCAACAAAGAAATATCGATGTTTAACTGTTCTAAGATCATAACCATGAGAATCACCATCAGCCATCGCTCTCTCGATAGTGGCTTTTCTCTCATCTGTAAGTTCTCCTAATTCAGCGTCAAATTTTATACCATTTTCTGTTTCAACAGCAGTAATTTTAGCAATAATCTTACCAATTGCTCGAACACTTTTATTTTTATAGAGTCCAAGTATATCATGAGCTCTAAATCCACGCTCAGCATTGTCATAATAAACGTTTTCGCTAATATTGAAATCCAAAGTTGTTCCAGCTAGCTGCATTCTCATATACTTCCATGCATCTGATACAGGAATCAAACCATCGGTATAACAATAGTTCAAGTAATCATCTAAAACGTCATTGATTTCATAATCTCTATCATCAAGAACATCGCTTATCGCATTAGCCATTTCTTCAAAAGTTGTATTTATATGAATAATTGGATGATTTTGAGTTTTGTTATACTCTATAAGTTTCTCCTCAAAAGCTACTTTCTTTTTCTTTTCCATCAGTTCTGGAGCAAGGGTAATCATAACCTTATACTTTTCATCATTGAATGAGTTTAAATGACGAAGGAGCTGATCTTCATAAAACCAATCTGACATTTTTGTTTCAACCACAATTTTAAAACTCTCCTGAGTAATTGTTGCATCTGGAATACTATCAACACTCTTCTCTTGAAGAGTGAATATAATTTCTGGATCAAAAGAATCAGAAAAATACTCTGACTTTAAAAATCTAAAAAACTTGTCCGATGAGTAAGAGTAAAGGCGTGATAATAATAGCATTGTATTTGCTGTAGCCACATTCTCCTTCTCATGGTATCTTTGAAAATAATGTATTTTCATAAACTATTCCTCCTCTTCTTCATCATTATCATAATATGTAGCAGATCCATATGATTTATAAAATGAACCACTTCCATCGGAATTCTTACAACTTTAGCTACTATCTGTGCCTTCAGATTCAGGTAATCCCATCCTTCATCTTTTTTTCTTACTCATACACAATCTCTTTTTGCACAAATATTTAACTGATGTGAGATTTAATAGACATAACCTATTTTATTAATACCGATAACCCCACGTTTAAGTACTTTTATATCAATCGTTTCATATTTAGAACGATTAACTAACTCTTGAGTAGAAACTGTACTAATATTAGTTCTTCTTACATCTACTCTTGAAATTGGAGCAATATCAATTCCCATATCTTTTAATACTTCTTCTGGTAGTTCATAGTTTTGGTCAACAAGACCAAAACAAGTAAATCCAGTATCAATACAAAAAGAAATTAATTTATTTTTCCCTATGTTATAAACTACGGCTACAGAACATCCAAGCAAGCTCCCTATTGCATATCCAACAACTGGAAGCTCTGGACATAATGCTTGAGCAATAGTTCCACCAATCTTCATACTCGCCAAATATCCAGATGAAACCACAACAGAATCAACAAATCTCATTCCCATTTGTTTAGCTGTCATATTACCTGCTGCAACCATGATGCTATCCTTAACAGTACCCATGATTACTGCAACAGCAACACCTACAACAGATGGGTTAACTGTTCTCATACTCTCGCCAAGAAAACCATTCTGTAGTGCTAGTTCTACTCCATATGCAATAGATCCACGCAAGAAAGCCTCTCCACTTGTAGATATAACTTTCTTTCCTGATTTCTTTAACGCATCTAAATCAATCTCTCCGTGCTTAATCAAATAATCAATTGTTTTATATAATTCTGGAACAAGCTGTGTAATTGCCGTAATAGTTGCAGCAGTTAAACCTGCCTTCATTGCTCTATTCACATAATCAATTCTTACTTTATCCAAAAGTGAATTTTTTGTATAACCATGTTCTTCTGGATTAAACCCATCCGTTTTTGCTTCTTTAGCAATTTGTTTTGATTCCTTAATGGATAACTCTTTAGATTCTATACCTTCTCTATCAGAAATCTTACCAACAAGATGTTCCTCAGTATCTAGATGAGAATGAGAAACATCAGGTCTGTTTTCAATATCTTTCAATCCTCTGCGATGTGCCCAAGCTTTAGCATCATCCACCTGCTCTGCAGCTATTAATCTTTCTTGCCCTTCATATTTAGGAGCACCTGTATCTCTATTTAAAACAGCTTGATAATTCTCTGCATCTTTTGCAACATTAGCATATTTAAGGCTATATTGCTTACCAAAATTGGTATCAATATCAACACTGCCATATCCAGTTTCTTGAAGTGTCCTTGCTCTATGCTCTGATCCTTTTCTAATAGCATCTATATTAAAAGTTCCAGCGTGCCATTCTTCTGCAATAAACCCTTTTAGTTGTTCTGGATCCAAATTAAGACTTGGATGATTATTAATACTATCAGCAAGTTGATCAATTGCTGCGTTTATTTCTTGTATTCTGATATTTTGTTTTGCAATAGATTCATTCTGAAGAGTATTTTGAACATAATCAGAAAAAGCTATTTTACTTCCCGCATCTGCTCCAAGTAAATCAGCCATAAAATTCCAACCATATTTGACTTCCTCTAAATTAGTCATTTCAAGTCACCTACGCATTCATAAAATTATCTAAGTCATTGTTGTATAAATTAACAACTCCATAGAACAACTGTTGTCTTGTAACTTTCTTTTTATCTCTTAACAAGTCTTCAGTTTTACTCGCTACATTCACACGTACCTTATCAAGAGCTTTTACACCTTTATCCAAGGTGTTTTTAGCATTACCAAGGAATTTATTTATTTTCTTTCTAGAGTTTTTATTTTCATCATCCTCTGTTTCATTAGGAGTAGATTCCTGTTCTCCATTAGCATATCTTGTATTAATAGGTTCCTTAATCATGTCAGGAACAGAAAGTTTTGATAGCTGTTCAATAAAATCAAGATAGATATCCTTATCATGCATTTCTTTAGAATCAACAAAAAGTACTGCTTGATTCCCTGCCCATCCATATTGAACACCAAACTGATTAAATTTAATATCAAGAACAGGAATAAGCTTATCCGTCCCACTGATATCTCCCAAAAACAAAACTTTATCTGTTATATTCCCTGCTTTCTTATTATTGAGCCAAACCTTTTCAGTCCAAGCAACAACATTAACAGAGTCATCACGAGTACCAATTATACCTTCTTCTTTATCATCGTGAGTTTCTACCATCTTTTTAAGTTGATTTACAACCATTTCATCTTTATATACAACAATCAATGTTTTAGACATTCCAAACATAATGATTTATCCCTCTCTTCTTTTCATATATGAAATATTATAATTCCAAAATACCATCTTGAATTTCTGAATCTATATAGTCCATTTTGAGGTATTTTCTTAATTCGTTATATTCAATCACAATACATTTAACAATTTCTTTAATTAGTCTTATTTCTTCATCATTAGCCACATCACGGTCAGCACTATCAACGTTTGATTTAGCAGAACTATGATCAAATGCAAATCTATACGAAATAGCTAATTTCAACAATTTTTGTGATGCAAACTCGCCTTTCTTAATAATATAATCAGTCATTTTATCTTTTCTAAATTCAGATATGGGTGTTTCAATATCTTCAACAGTTTCTTCGAATGATACTGGTTCTCCCACTTTGAAATCCAATTTTTGAGTGACTTTATGTGTAGCTGAAACCTCCAGAAAAGGAATTTCCTCAAAAAAGTATTCATTTCCATCTGTTAATTTAATAAAGTGTCTTACATATTCAGATTGTATGATTATTGCATATAATTTACAGTATAATTCTGAATATCGTTTATAATAGAATTCATATTTAAAATTAAGATCGGAAGAAAACTCTTCAAAGCCTTCACGAAACTCTTTTTGAACACTTTCTGTCATTCTAGTAATTTCTTGTATATCTTCTTTTGTAGCCAAATTCTTCCCTTTCTCTTTCATGTATGATGGGAAGGAAAATTTCATAAATAACACAAAACCAATAATCCCCAATATTAGTATGCTATCCAATATTATTCGTACTATTTCCATTTTTCTTTTCCTCCTGCTTTATTTTTTGTATAAGTTATCTCAATATCATAACCAAGTTGTTCCATGATTCGAATAAAAGTCTTATTAATAATTCCATCCTGTTTTTTTATAACTCGATTCACATAAGATTTTGTTGTGCCAATTGCTTCAGCAATTTCCACTTGAGTCATATCCGCTTCATTACATTTTTCTTTTACATCAGTTTCTATATTGTTCTTTAACATTCTCTTATATCCTTTACTAAGTTTCACAAATAAGACAACCACATACATTTTATCATCTATACCGATGTTACTCAATAAAAAAATACACTCGCAGACAATACCGAGTGTAAATTTAGAAAAATCATACTAAGTTGCTTTATGTATTATTAGTTCACCTGGATGCTCGCATCTTACTTCAATGTCTTCTCCTATGTCAAATCCATATTTTCTTAACCATTTCCCTTTAAGAATAATGGTAGGTGTCGATTTATATTTATATCCACTTCCTTCATACACCTTAAGTTTTCGTGTTATCTCAGATATACTATTATACTTATTCTCTTTTTGTGTTTTTAAAAATTGCGTATCAAATTCTTTAATCATATTAATTGCATCAGCGACTGAAGGACATCTACTATATTCGCCATATTTTCGCTCTTGAGTGCTTTTCTTATGATATAGGGTTATTCTATTAGTTGATTCAAATTGATTGCTAAAAACGTTCCAACAGTGTCCTGTATTAACCGAAATAAACTCTATGTAATAATCTTCTCTTTTTAAAACTCTAAAATAAACATCATTTCCTCCTGAATAGTCTCTCTGTACCGGTTCACATATGTATTTATATATAGATACAAAATCGTATCAATTTTTCATTAAAGGGTTCAGTATATCAGCTTGTAACTTAGGATATTGCTTTAGTAATTCTTTTTCTCCTTTGATTCCTAAATCCCCCATAAATAAGATGGATGTATCATAAAACTGCATATAGGTAACAATACTGTTTTCATTTGCATCTTCTCCTTTATAATCAAGAAGTAAAAATTTCATCCAATCCTCTTCATATATTTTGGCTTTTTCTTTTACATTTACGACATTATCAACAGATATTAATTTTTCTAATTGTTTTTTACCTCCACTATGATCCAAATCATCATGCGTTACAACTAAAGTATCAATCTTTCGTATTCCTTTCGCATGAAGGAAAGGCACGATAATATCTTCTGGTATATTTTTTGTTAAATGTCCCATTACATCTATCATAATGACTTTTGAACGATATGGAAGAATTACAACACTGCAATCTCCTTGTCCTACATCAAGCATATACACTTGTGCAAAGGGATTTAAATACGGCATTGCAAAAAAGAAAGCCAAAAGAAATCCCTGTCTTATCAAATCTTTTTTCTTTTTATAGCTAATAATGCGTAAAAAAATATAAAACCATAAAACTATCCACCACATAGATGCGGTACCAAAAATTGTAAATCCGATTTTTTCTATAGAAGACAATGTATTTAAAATATCTTGATATATAGAAAAATAAGGCACAAACGGCAATAAAGTAAGAAGTGCCAGAAAATAAAATACAGCATATACGATTCTTAAAAATCGAAATAAAAATATTTGTATTGGATTTACCTCATGATAATAGAATAGTTGCAAAGGAAACAGTACAGATATGCTTACATATGATTTTGGCATCTTCTTCACATTGAACATATAAGCTAGGCGAAATATACATGGAAGAATAAAGGAAATTTCAAACACCATGTAAGGTGCAAGAAACATAATAAAAAACATACCTAACCCTAATTGATCTTTTCTATTTTCTTTGAATAAAAACAAATTCGCTGTATAAAAGCACAATAAGCGAAGAACAGAATTGCTTAATGTAAAACATGCAGCTAAAACTAACAGCTGTAACAATATTAATAGTTGTCCTGTTTCTTCTTTCATAAACCTTTTTAAGAATTTTCTTTCCAGCATCAATAAGAAACCAATATGCATACCACTTGATAACAAAAGAAAAGAAACATCTTCTTCATTTACACCAAACAACATAGCTTTAAGAAATGTTGTTTCTTCTTCACTTCGATTAGAAATCATTTCGTAGATCATATGTCGAACAGAGTTCCCCTGCTTTACCAATTTTGAATCATCAAGTTGTGTTTCATAAAAGATATGTTTTATTTTTAACCAGTTTTCAAAAGAGAAACCGTAAAAATTATGAATCGTATCAATTTCACGAAATTCTTTTTTTACAAGATACACATTATCAAAATTGGGATTCTCCAACCCATAGAGAATAACTTTATGCTTTCCATCTGAAGCTACAACATAACTAGATTTGATTTCTAATATCTTAAAATAACCTGGATTAGGCTTATCTTTTGATATAGGAATATAACAGCGACATAATAAAAGCAAAACAATAGCAATACCTTTTTTGCAACCTCTTATTTTTTTAATAAAAGTCAAAAAAATAAGAAATAATATACAAATTTGATAAAAGGGGGTATCGCCCCACAAAAGCAAAATGCTTAAACAAGCATAGAAGAGCCAGTATCCCTTCATAACATAATCCTATCTTTTATTTTTTGAAACAACTTATCTCCGATACCCTTTACTTCTTTCAGATCTTCCAACGTTTGAAAAGAATGGTGGTTTCTATATTCTACAATTCTTTGAGCAATCGAAGGCCCTATACCAGGCAATTCATCTAATTCTTCAACAGTGGCACTGTTTATGGAAATTTTCTTTTCTTCTTGTTTTTTATCTACTACAATAACTGCTTCATTTTCTATATTTCTGCTTAAATTAATAGAAGATATATCTGCGTTTTCTAAACTTCCTCCTGCCTCTTTTAAAACATCTGCCACAGTTGCATTCCAATCAACTTCATAAACTCCTGGAGATCTTACTTCTCCCTTTATCTCTACTTTTTTTGTATCTGTTTGAAACTGTGTCATATCTATAGCATTATTTCTTGCATAAAACAAAACCATAAGTGCTATAACACAAAAAAAACCTGCAAACTTCATAAAATCCCTCCTACATAAAGAAATACGAAGTCACAGGTCAAAAATACAAATTTTATTTTAAAGAAATAATTTTTACTGAATATGGCTCTTCCACACCCTGAATTTCTACAGTATCTCCAACTTTATGATCCATCAAAGATACAGCAAGTGGGGTAATATTAGAAAGTTTCCCATTTAAAGGATCGGCCTCAATAGAACCTACAATAGAATATGTTTCTTCTTCATTTGTAGAAAGGTCTAAAATAGTAACAGTAGAACCTAATCCTACACTTTTTGCAGTAGATTTTGATTTGTCTTCTTCAATGATTTCCGCATTGGCAATCATAGCCTCCAGTTCACGAATACGTGCTTCTACACGAGCCTGACGATCTCTAGCAGCATCATAATCCGCATTTTCACTAAGGTCCCCCTGTGCACGAGCTTCCTGAAGTTCACGAATAACTTCGTCACGAACAACATGAAGCAGATTATCTTGTTCTTTTAAAAGTTCATCTAAACCTTCCTTGGTTACAAAAAATTTTTCATCCGCCATAATTTCACTCCTAACGACTGGTATTATACCATGTTTTCTTTAATAATACTACTGATTTTCGTTATCAGTAAATCCAGTGCAACACTATTTTTTCCGCCTTCCGGTATGATAACATCCGCATAACGCTTACTTGGCTCTACAAACAGATTGTGCATTACACGTACGGTTGTCTGATATTGTTCTACAACAGAATCAAGTGTCCTGCCTCGCTCTTTAACATCACGTATGAGTCTTCTAATAAAGCGAACATCCGCATCTGTGTCTACAAATAGTTTCATATCACAAAGACTTCTTAATTTTTCTTCTTCTAAAATGAATAAACCTTCTAAAACAATAACATCACTTGGTTTAACTACTTCTGTTTTAGAAGAACGTGTGTGATTAACAAAATCATAAATAGGTTTTTTGATTTCTTCACCCTTTAATAAGCTTTGTAAATTCTCTACTAATAAATCATTATCAAACGCAAATGGATGATCGTAATTTGTTTTCACTCGTTCTTCCATCGTTTTTTCACTTTGATCTTTATAGTAGTCATCCTGTCGAATAATAACAACCGAACCACTTTGTTCATAACGTTCTTTTAATTGTGCAGAGATAGACGATTTACCAGAAGCACTTCCACCGGCAATTCCTATAATCAATGGTTTCTTCATATTCACTACCTACTTATTTAAATTAAATTTTTCCTGATTCTTTAACTGTTCGTCATATGTTTTCGCATAATAAACTTTTCCATCACCATAGATATCTGCAACAAAATACAAATAATCACTCTTTTCAGGATGTAAAACAGCCGCAATAGCATCTTCTCCTGGGTTTAAAATAGGACCAACAGGAAGACCTTCATTCTTATATGTATTGTATGGAGAATCGATATTATATTGAATTTCACAATCTTCTCCACTTGTTAAATCATCATATAAAGCATAACAAACTGTAACACTTGACTCCAGTTTCATACCTTTTTTCAAACGATTATAAAATACACCTGCAACTAATTCCATATCCTTTTTCGTACTAGCCTCATACTGAACCATACTTGCTAGTTTTATAATATCATGTATGCTTTGACCACTTTCTTTGATATCCTTCTCATATTTTTGATAAATTGTTAAAAAATGATCAAGGAATGTTTCTGTAATCTGTTCAGGAGTAGCCTTTTTACTAAAAACATAAGTTTCAGGGAACAAGTAACCTTCTAATTTTACACGAACATCTTCATTCAAAATATCCTTTGTCAAAAATGGATATTTCTGAATCAAAGTATTCAGATACGCATCATCATTCCATAAAGATATTAATTCTTTTGATGAAACACCTAATTCTTTTTCCAATGTAAGTGCAACATCTTTTGCCCACATGCCTTCTTTAAAAGTAATCATTGTTTCATTTTGCTTCGCTTTTGTAGCATCATTTAGTGTTTCCAAAATTTGTTTTGTATCCCATGAGCGATCCAGCTTAAAAATACCATATTTCATATCACTCAATCCATTCAATTTCAAACAGATCTTTGCCATATCAGCATTTTTTATAAGATTTTCTTTTTCTAAAGATTTTAAAATTTCAGGTTGTGGTTCTCCTTGCTTGATTTCGAATATAACTTCATCTTTCTGTTTAGAAACTGCTTTTAATTGAGAATTATAGTATAAAATTCCGCCTATTATAATTACAAGTACAATCGCTATTGCACCAGCAATGATCCATAGCTTTTTATTCCTCTTCATCATCCTGGAAAGCCCCGATTACTTCTTCAATCATCTGCCATTCTTCCTCTGTCTCAACAGGAAGCAGATGTCCATCATCATCATAAGCAGAAGCAAACACCTCATCACTCTCTACTTCCGGATCTGCAAAAACAACATATCGCTTATTACGACTTTCATCATCAAACGTAAACAAAATTTCCATTCGTTTCTCATTTCCATTTTCATCTGTTACATAAAGACTATTTGAATCCAGCATATTTTACCTCCTATAAGCAAGGGGCATATAGCCCCTAATTTTTACTATCCAGATAACTTTGCAAAATTTGTACAGCAGCCATCTGATCTATTATCTTTTTTCTTTTTTTTCTAGATACATCTGCACTAATTAATATTTTCTGTGCAGCTACCGTGGTTAATCTCTCATCCCATAAGACAACTTCTAATCCTAATGTTTCCAGTTTTTCTTTGAACATAATCGAAATTTCTCCACGTTCCCCTATATCTCCATTCATATGTTTTGGTAATCCTAAGACAACGGTCTTTACTTGAAATTCTTTTATGTATTTTTTTACCTGTTCAAAAGCAGAATCATAATCATCATCTGCAAATCGAATCGTTTCTACTGGACGAGCTATCATCCCTAAAACATCGCTTACACTAACACCCAACGTACGACTTCCTAAATCTAATCCTAATGTTTTCATTCGCCCTCTTCTTCCAAATAACTTCGAACAAGTTCTTCAATAATCTCATAACGTTCAACCGTTTGAATAATCGTACGAGCATTATTATGAGAAGATATATATGCAGGATCATTACTAATCAAATAACCTGCCAATTGATTTACAGAATTATATCCTCTTTCGTCAAGTGCTCTTTTTACTTCTTGTAATACATGTTTGATATTATCACGTTTTAAATCTTCGGATTTAAATGCCATTGTCTCTGTAACATCTTTCATCGTATTACCTCCTTCGTTTATCTTCTTATATTTTATCGTACTTTATGTTAAATGAAAACCCTAAGAAAGTTTATTTTTAATCATTTCCAATGCTTCATCAATACGAGTAATATCTTTTCCTCCTGATTGAGCAAGGTCTGGTCTTCCTCCACCTTTTCCATCACAGACTGCAGCAGCTTCTTTTACCAAGTCTCCACATTTAATACCAGTACTAATTGCCAATTTATCTGCACCAGCAACAAATACTACTTTATCATTCACAACACTGCCAAAGAACACTACAATATTTTCTGTTTCTGCTTTCAAAGAAGAAACAATATCCTTCAATGCATTTGCATCTGCACCATCAAGACGTTTTACTAATATGTTTTTTCCATTGCATTCTTTAATTTCTTCTTTTAATTCTTTAGCTTTCAGTGTAAACATTTCATTTTGCAAAGCAGCAAGTTCTTTTTTCAATGTTGCCATTTCATTCAGCACCTGAGCTACTTTTTCTTCGACTTTTGAAATTCCTTTTAATTTTAAATCTGAAGCAATGTTTTTTAACATAGTTTCTTCTTCAGCGAATTCTCTATATGCTTCATATCCTGTTTTTGCAGTAATACGACGAACCCCTGAACCTATACTTTCTTCACTGATGATTTTACAAAGACCTATTTCCTGCGTGTTGTTTACATGGCAACCTCCACAAAACTCTTTTGATACATCTCCCATCGTTACTACACGAACGATATCTCCATATTTTTCATCAAACAATGCAGTAGCTCCACTTTTTTTCGCTTCTTCAATTGGCATTTCTACTTTTGTAACAGCATAGTGTCCTGCAATATACTGATTTACAAGCTCTTCAATCTGTTTTAACTGCTCTTCACCAACTTTTTCAAAATGTGTAAAATCAAAACGTAAATATTCATGATTTACATAGCTTCCTGCCTGCTGAATATGGGAACCTACGATATTTTTTAATGCACTCTGCAGCAAATGTGTACATGAGTGATTTCTTGTGATAACATCACGTTTTGCATTATCTACGGACAATGTAACCTGACTTCCTATATGAAGACTTCCGTTTTCAATTACAACATGGTGTAAATGTTGTTTATGAGGTGCTTTGATTGTATTAACTACCTTAGCAGTTACTCCTCCTTCGATAAGTCCACAATCTCCAACCTGTCCTCCACTTTCTGCATAGAAAACAGTCGTATCAAAAATTACGTCTCCCTCATCATTTAATTCTTCCACTTTATGCCCATCTTTAAACAAGCCAATAACATGAGCTTTGCACATTCTTTCATCATATCCAACAAATGTACTTTCTTCTGTAAAGTTCATCAAATCAGCTGATTGACTGCTCATAGATTCTGCATCTTCACGTGCATTTCTTGCACGTTCTCTTTGTTTGTTCATTTCTTCATCAAAACCAGCTTTATCAACAGTATACCCACTTTCCTGTGCAATTTCCATTGTCAGCTCCATTGGGAATCCATATGTATCATAAAGTTTGAAAGCTGTTTTTCCATCAATCATTTTTGATTCTTTATTAGCTTCCATCACATCCATTAACAGTTTTTCACCGTCTGCTAAGGTTGTATGGAAACGTTCTTCTTCCACTTTTACAAGTTTTGCGATATAATCCAGTTTTTCTTCCAAATAAGGATAGAAATCTTTCATGATTTCATAAACTACAGGAACCAGTTTATACATAAAAGAATCTTCAATTTTTAATTTTTTACCAAAACGAACAGCTCTACGCAGTACACGACGAAGTACATAACCTCGTCCCTCATTTGAGAATAAAGCACCATCCGCTAAAGCAAATGTAACTGTACGGATATGATCCGCAATTACACGATATGCCATTTTATTTTTTGGATCACTATATTTCAAATTTGTGTAAGCTTCTGTTGCATGAATCAAAGGCAAAAATAAATCTGTATCAAAGTTTGTTTCTCCATCCTGAATAAGACAAGTCAAGCGTTCCAATCCCATTCCAGTATCTATATTTTTCTGTGGAAGTTCTTTATAATCTTTGCGATTGACTCCTTCTTTTCCATCAAACTGTGAAAATACAACATTCCATACTTCAATATAACGATCATTTTCTAATTCTTCAAAGAAAGCTCTTTCTCCTAACCCTTCTGGATCATATTTTTCTCCACGATCGTAAAAAATTTCTGTATCTGGTCCACATGGTCCTTCACCAATCTGCCAGAAATTTCCTTCAGTACGCAGCAAGTGTGATGGATCAACACCACATTCTTTTGTCCAAATATCATAAGCTTCCTGATCATCTTTGTAAACCGTAATATACAGTCTATCTTTTTCAAATCCAATATACTCTGGACTTGTTAAAAATTCCCATGCAAAATGAATTGCTTCAGGTTTAAAATAATCCCCGATAGAGAAATTTCCAAGCATTTCAAAGAATGTATGATGACGTGCTGTTTTTCCTACATTTTCAATATCATTTGTACGTATTGATTTTTGCGCATTCGCAATGCGTGGACTATCTGGTTTTACAGAACCATCAAAATATTTTTTTAAAGCAGCTACCCCTGCATTGATCCATAACAAAGTAGGATCGTTATGTGGAACAAGGCTTGCGCCTGGTTCAATCATATGTCCGTTCTTTTTAAAATAATCTAAGAACATCTGTCGAATTTCATTACCAGTTAATTGTTTCATAACTTCCTCCTTAAACATAAAAAAACGTCCCTTTCCAGGAACGTAATAGATTACGCGGTACCATCCTAGTTCACTTTCTGCAAAGCACACCTCTGTTACAAATCGTTAACGCCGACGATACGTGAAGACTCCAAAGCAGCCTTCCACATAGCTTCATGCAAAGACTTTCACCAACCGTCTTCTCTCTAAGCCAGAATCTACATGTACTCCTCTTTTTCATTATCTTCTTATTGACTTGCATATTATAACAAATTCTTTTTCTACATGCAACTATCATCTACTTTTTTCACTTGCGACAGCCTCATCAAAATCAATCCAGATATCTTCCCATTTTCCAATTGAATCATTTGTTTTAGAATGCATCCAGCTTCGAATTGCAATTTGTGTCATAGCAGCAGCAATAGGAGATAATAAAGCACCAAATATTCCAAATATTGCCTCCATTATGAAAAGAAACACAAATGTTAATAAAGGTCGAACATGCATTGTCTTATGAAAAATCATTGGCTGCACTAAATTACCTTCTATCTGTTGTAAAATAAAAATAACAATAAATAACACCCATGGAAAACTACTATATTCAAGTAAAGCAATAATCCCAATTAAAACAATTCCTATAGTAGCTCCTATATACGGAAATAAATTTAAAAATGCTAATAACACAGAATATAAAAATGCATTTGGAAAATGAAATAAGAATAAAACAATAAACGATGATATCGCAATAAATAGCATATCAACGATGGTTCCTGTTAAATATTGAAAAACAACACCGCTAAAAGTGTGATAAAAAGTATAATATCGTTTATGGACAGGTATTGTTTTATGAATTACCTTTTTCCAAAAAGAAAGATCTATAGAAATAAAAAAAGCACTTACATAAGCTATAGAGAAAAAAACAGTTGTTGAAACCATGCCCTGTATCTGTGAAAAAATACCATCATAAAGTTTTTTTATATCCTGTTTATCTATAAAATACTGTACATTTACACTACTTAGATATTGTTCAAAAAAAGAACGAATGTTCGTAAATAGTTTAGGTAATAAGTATAATAATTCACTAATTTGTTGATACAAAAGAGGTAAAAGGATAATTAAAAAAATACATAAGAGCACAAATACCCCCATATAGACAAGCATGACCGCTCTATTTACCTTCATATATTTTGATAGTTTGTCAATGAATGGCTGTAATAAAAATGATATTACAATTCCAGTAACTATAGGCAAAATCGCTTTATATAAAGAGAGTAGAGATTCTGATATATGTAATTGTTTGCATAAAAGCACTATTACCAGCAAAAACAGAACCATAGGAAGAAGACTCTTACACAAATTAGATACAATATTTAGTTTATTTTTCATAAAGAAAAAACCCGTTAGGGTTTAATCTAATTCCATGTAATTCATTAGGTTATCCATAGTTTTATGGTAAGTCTTCTTCATTTTTCTCTTAGCTCTTTTAGACTGACGACAAAAATCTTCAATTTCATCATCTTTTGTATAACCTAAATACATTCCAACAATAAGTCCGGTCATTGCCGCAAACATACATTTATTCATCTAAATTACCTCCTGTTGTACTACTAGTGTGAGTAATTAAGAATAAATTATTCAAATTTTTCTAAGATATGCTTTTTTAAAGTTGTCTTACGAATATGTCTTTCCTGTAAATGAATATATTTTAAGAACACTTCTTTAGACCCAAGCAATACCAGACTTTTTTTTGCACGTGTTACACCAGTATAAAGCAAACGTTTACTTAACATAAATGCATAATCTTTTACAACAGGCATAATCACAATAGGATACTCGCTTCCCTGAGCTTTGTGGATAGATATACAATATGCATGTGTAATATTAGAAATTTGTTCTCCGCTGTATTCTACAAAATTGCCATCAAAATCTGCCAGAATTACATTTTTATATAATGCATTTTCATCTGCATATTCTATAGCAATTATTTCTCCAATATCACCATTATATACATTTTCATCTGGCTGATTTTTTAATTGTAAGATTTTATCCCCAACACGAAAAACGCGATATCCAACTTTAATTTCATCTTTATAACCATCTTGAGGATTCAGTACTTTTTGCAAAGTATTATTTAATGCATCAATACCTGCAACACCACCATACATAGGCGCCAAAACTTGAATGTCTTTTATAGAATAACCCTTTTCCAATGCATTTGAAACTATAGGAATCAAGATATCTTTTACTTCATAGTTTTCACAGAAAAAAAATGCTATATCATTACCCTGTTCCAACACAGTAACATTCTCTTCATTTATTTCATGAGCAAGTGTGATTACATCACTGCCTTCTTTTTGGCGAAATATTTTTTCTAAACGTGTCAAAGGGAATAAGGAGGATGTAATCAAGTCTTTTAAAACACTGCCACATCCAACACTGGCTAACTGATTTTCATCTCCAATTAATAAAATCTTTTTAACAAGTTTTGCTGATTTCAATAGTGCTTGAAAAAGTTGCTGATCAACCATACTAAACTCATCAATAACTAAAAGATCACAATCCAATAATTCTTTTTCATTTTTCAAAAATGTATTTGATTCTAAATCCCAATGTAATAAAGAATGTATAGTAGAAACTTTTACATTTTGACAAATTTCACTTAATCGTTTTGATGCACGACCAGTTGGAGCACATAAAGCTATCGTATCTAAAGGATAGTATTTTTTATAGAGCGAAATAAGTCCTTGTACAATTGTTGTTTTTCCTGTCCCAGGTCCACCTGTAATGATAGAAAAAGGATGTAGAAAAAAATTATGAAATGCTTGTTTCTGAATTTTCTCATATTCGATATGCAATTCATCTTCTATATTTTCAATATCATCACCCAAAGTTTCTATATACGAAAATGGCTGTTCGACATAAGGAAAATCAAATAAAAATGAAGATATATATTTTTCTGCTTCAAATTGTTTATGATAATAAATGTTTTTATCTTCTTTTATTAAGATTCCTTCATCTAAAATCTCCTGTAAGTAAGCTTCAACATCTAAATCATGAAATTCTTTTTGAATTTTTTTATAAAGCTTTTCTATTTCTATATATGTATCACCAGTAGAATTACACCATTGCTGGACTAATTGAACAATAATAGCTTTTATACGACGTGGATCATCCAAAGAAACAGATAAATCTCTTGCTAATTTATCAGCAGTCTTAAAACCCACACCATCAACTTCTTCAATCAATTGATAAGGATTTTGTTTTATGACTTCTATTGTATTATTCCCATAAATATTTTCAATTTTTTTGGCTGTTTGAACACCTATCCCGAATTTTGAAAAAAAGTACGAAATGTCATCTTCCTTTTCTTCTAAAATACCTTCTTCAATAATTTTTACTTTTTTCAAAGGAAAATCCGGAATACTTAATAATACAGCTGGGTCTTTTTGTATTTTTTCTATACAGTCATGACCTAATGTATCAACAATCTTTTTAGCACTTTGTTTTCCAATTCCTGGAAATCTAGAGCTAGAAAAAAACTGTATTAAACTTGTAATATCATTTTTCAGAACTCTTTCATAACTAGTAATATTAAACTGTAAACCATAGCGCGGATGTTCTTTATAAGACCCATGAAGATCCCATACGCTATCGATTTCTGTACTATGAAAAAAACCTGTTGCAGTAAATGTACTTTTTGTTTCATTACATAATTGAAAACGACCAACAAAATAGCCAGTTTCAGCATTATAAAATACAACATGCAGCAATCTTGCCTGCAATATCATATCTTCCATTTATATCTCCTTTCAGACCCCCAAAAGCATAAAAGAAATCAAATTATTTAAAGCATGTACTCCTGCAGAAGAAACAATACTATTTTTCTTTTCATAACAATAACAGAAAAAGAATCCTAACCCACCATAAACCACAAGATAAACTAAATCTGTAAATTGAAATGTTATAAAAGAACCCATCACATGAATACATCCAAAAAAGAATCCGCTAATAATTGCCGAAGGAACAAATCCCATATATTTTCTGCAGTATGAAAAAATTCCTCCACGAAAAACACTTTCTTCTACGATAGGTGCAAAAATCACAGAAGAGAATAACATAAATATTGGAGCTATTGTAGTATTTACCTTTATATTTTCTTGGTTTACACTTTCTGGCGTTCCAGTAATAAGAGAAACAACCATACTTAAAGCAAAATTAAGTGCCAGTACAAAGAAAGTCATTGTTATAATTTCAAAAAGATTCCTAACTATGTTTTGTTTAAAACTATCCCATGCTTCTTGCCACAAAGGCCTCGTTATTAAAACTGATAAAACTAAAATAATTGCATATAGAATAGTAAGAATTGGTATACTCATGACAATAGCATTCGGATTTAAGAATAAAGTCAAATTTCTTGCAAGAACTGGAACTAAAAACATATATCCAAAAAAATAAACAACTATCAAAAACAACAAAGAGAACTTATTCGCACATTTCCATTGAAATCTATTTTCCATATGATGTTCTCCGTTTTATGCGATTCTGTAAACTTTCTCCCTGGATAAACACCTCTTCAATGACGCCTCCTCCAAGACACTCCTCTCCATCATAGAATACTGCTTCCTGCCCACAGGTAACACTGGATACGCTTTGTGGATAAGAAACAAGAACGGTTTTTTCATCAATAAAACGTATAATTACATCATTATCTTTTTGACGATATCGAAATTTAGCAGTACAGTGATATTCTTCACTAGGCTTTTCTGGACGAAGCCAGTTTACACCAGAAACAATGCAACTTGTTGTGTGTAGCCAATTGCTTTCATCACCATTAGCAACATAAAGAATATTTTTCTCAACGTCTTTACCTACAACAAACCAAGGACCTTTATTTCCGCCAATTCCTAAGCCTTTTCTTTGTCCAATCGTATAATATAAAACACCGATATGATCACCAACAACATCTAATGTTTCTATATCAACAATTTTTCCATCTTTACTTGGAAGATAATTTTGTAAAAATTCTTTAAAATTTCTTTCGCCAATAAAGCAAATTCCTGTAGAATCTTTCTTTTTCATAACACTTTCAAGTTCTAATTCTTCAGCTATGCGTCGTACCTCTTTTTTTTCTAAATCCCCTATAGGAAATAATGTGTTTGATAATGCATCAGAAGATATCTGACATAAAAAATAAGTTTGATCTTTGTTTGAATCTACACCTCTTAACATTTTTGTATAGGCGCCACCTTTATCAACGCGAGCATAATGTCCTGTCGCAACAGTGTCAAACCCTAACTTATTTGCATATTTCATAAATGCATCAAATTTAATATATTTATTACATAAAATGTCTGGATTAGGCGTTCGACCCTTTTTATACTCCTCTAAAAAGTAGGTAAACACATTATCCCAATATTCTTTCACAAAATCCACACGCAATAAAGGTAATCCTAATTTATCTGCAACAGCTTTTGCATCCGCATAGTCCTGCTCTTGTGGACATACATCATCCTGTATAGTTGGATTTCCCAAAATATCGTTATTAGCAAAAGAATCCCAATTTCGCATAAACGCACATGTCACATCATAACCTTGTTCCTTTAAAATGTGTGCAGCAACAGCAGAATCAACTCCACCTGATAAACCTACTAAAACTTTTTTCTTCATGTTACCACCTCTTAGCTTTACTTATTATACATTACTATCAAAAAAAATAGAATCAAAACCTAAAAAAAAGAGCCTCAAGGCTCAAAAAGGAACTGGCGACGTGCTATCTTCACCAGAGCACGTCTGGATA
>OGDD01000188.1_pt1 | contig 63612 bp, 50 predicted proteins | sample 1570301 | NCBI WGS metagenome assembly OGDD01 (sample SAMEA2581971, study PRJEB24529) | metagenome | biome: Human gut stool | place: China | collected 2011 | reverse complement strand
TAAGAACCGGCGGTTCCCCAATGTCTTTCATGTCTTTTGTTAATTTTTCACAATTCGACTTAGGTTTTTATAAGTTTCGCAATTGTCTTAGATTAGTATGGCGATTTTTGAAAAAAATATGCAAAAGAGCATATGCCATAATTTTCTGACATATGCCCTTCTTTTAATTTTTATTCATTTTTATTTTAATGCGGCAGGATTGATCTTCTTTGTTGCGATCTCATCCTTTAACATTGCAAGGAACTCTTCTTTTGGAACGGTTGTGGTAGCCTGCTCACCGTGAAGTCTGTAGCTTACCGTTCCGTCTTTTACTTCGTTCTTTCCAAGAATGATGAGGTAAGGAACTTTCTCTACCTGTGCAGCTCTTACACGATAGCCAAGTTTCTCGGCACGCTCGTCGATCTCCACACGGATACCGTTCTCATCCAGATAGCTGAGAAGTTCATGTGAGTATGCATTCAACTCTTCATCCTCATTTTTAACCGGAATGATTCTTGCCTGAACCGGTGCTAACCAGAGTGGCAGATTTCCTTTTGTTTCCTCTAAAATATAAGCCATGAAACGGTCGAGGGAACCAAGGATTGCTCTGTGTAAAACAACCGGTGTTTTCTTTGTGCCGTCTTTGTCAATGTATGTCAGATTGAATTTTGCAGGTAAGCAGAAATCAAGCTGGCAGGTGGAAAGTGTGTATTCATTTCCGATTGCCGGTTTTACGTTTACGTCAAGTTTTGGTCCGTAGAATGCAGCCTCACCGATTTCCTCTGTGTAGTCGATTCCAAGGTCATCTAATACTTTTCGGAGTGCATTCTCTGCTGTGTTCCACATCTCATCGTCATCATGATATTTTACTTTATCAGCAGGATCTCTTAAGGAGAGCACGCAACGGTAATCTGTGATGTTGAAATCCTTGTAAGTATCAAAAATCAAATCTACAACCTGTGAGAACTCTGACTCAATCTGTTCCGGTGTCACGAAAAGATGTGCATCGTTCTGGCAGAAATGACGTCCTCTCTCGATACCTTTTAAAGTACCGCTGGCTTCGAAACGGAAGTCATGTGCGATCTCACCGATACGGATTGGAAGATCTTTGTAGGAATGCATTCTGTTTGCATAAATCATCATATGATGCGGGCAGTTCATTGGACGGAGAACAAAGGACTCTCCCTCCACTTCCATTGCAGGGAACATATTGTCTTTGTAATGATCCCAATGACCGGATGTTTTATACAGATTAACCGTACCAACACAAGGTGTCATAACATGAAGATATCCAAGTTTTCTCTCTTTTGCTTTGATATAATTTTCAAGTTCCTGCCATACTGTGTATCCTTTTGGAAGGAACATTGGAAGTCCACGTCCAACAAGGTCATCCGACATGAAAAGATTCATCTCTTTACCGATCTTTCTGTGGTCACGGTCTTTTGCTTCCTCAAGAAGTTTTAAGTGCTCCTCTAACTCTTCCGGTGTCGGGAAACATACACCGTAAATACGCTGCATTACGTGATTGTTTGCATCACCTTTCCAATATACACCAGAGTATTTTACAAGTTTGAAGTTCTTGCATAACTTTGTATTGTCTACGTGAGGTCCACGGCAGAGATCCGTGAAATCTCCCTGATCGTAAACAGAAATGTTTCCATCTTCCAGACCTTCAATTAAGTCCAGTTTGTATGGATCATCTTTGAACATTTCCATTGCTTCTGCTTTGGAAATCTCACGTCTGTAAATCTTCTTGCCTTCTTTGCAGACTTTCTTCATCTCTTTCTCGATTGCTGCAATTGCTTCGTCGTTGATGATATCATCGCCAAGGTCAATATCATAATAGAAACCTTCTTTTACAACTGGTCCTACCCAGAACTTTGCCTGTGGGTATAAGTGTTTTACTGCCTGTGCCATCACATGTGCGCAGGAATGGTTTAAAGTATTCAGTCTTTCGTCTGCTTTAAAATCTACCATTTTCTTCATTTCCTTTCGCTATATAAAAATAAGTTTCTGTAGGAAGTATCTCCGATTCTCTGTACAACATAAAAAATCCCTGATACTGCATTCCTACAATATCAGGGACGATATACTGATCGTGGTTCCACCCATCTTCATCTCTCCGTCTTACCAGACATCAATCTTCTTACTGCCTGTCCATTCCAGAGAAATCTCATTCTTGATTATAACGGTATCACCGGACCGGATTGGGGTCACTCAGAGCTGGTCTTCACATAATTCCAAGCCGGAACGCTCACACCAAACGCCTTCCTCTCTGGGGCTTTTGCTTATGCTACTCTTCTCTTCATCGTTTTGACTAGGGTCATTCTATACCCTTTTCTTCTATCTGTAAAGTATTTTTTACAATTCCGGTATGACGGACTATCTTCCGCAGCAGTATTTGTACTTCTTACCGCTTCCGCATGGGCATGGATCGTTACGTCCGACTTTTTTGCCTACATGGACAGTGCCGGATTTCTTCTGCTCTAAGAATAAAGTTTTTCTCTTCTCATCATCGAAAATCTCTTTCCACTGTGGCAATTCATATAACCAGTCTGCTTTTGCGTCAACCATGTTTTTGTATAATTTTTCTTTGTCAAAAACAAGGTTAACTTTTGTATCTTCTTCCATGGTGTCGATTGGATTAGCCTCTACCAAGCTGTCGTTGATTCCGTCTAAGAATCCTGTCATCTCCATAACACTGAGGTTGTACTTCTCTGCAAGCTCTTTTACAGTTCCTTCTACTTTCTCATCTGGATTTGTTAAAAGCTGTTCGTATACGCCCTTCTCTAAAAGGAAGTATCTCTGCCAGAATCTCTGTAATTCACCTCTATCTGCTTTCTCATTATAGGCAACTTTCTGCCACTGTTCCAATAATGCCATGTTACATTCCTCGATTTCTAATTATAGTATATTTGCATCATGCATAGATGCATTTGTTATTATAGCAAATATTGATGGGATTTTCAAAGGATTTTTTTTGGTGGGGAATAGCAAGTATTTTTAATACTAGAATACCAGACAACCGAAAGCTACCAAATCTTTGCCACAATGTCAAGCGGTAAATTTAAAATGAGCATAAAAATAGCTCTTCTCTGAAATGAGAAGAGCTATAAAAAGCATTATATTACTTTACCCATTTTTTCTTTCATGAGCGTAATAAAACAGTTCATCTGGGGTGTAACCCATTTGTTTTTGTGATACACCAGCTGACTCCACATCTGAATACGACAGTCCTCAACATCTACGGTTTGCATTTTCCCGGATAGGAGATAAGGACGAACCACATATTGCGGAAGGAAAGACAAGCAGTTGCCATGAAGCAGTATTCTGACGAGGATGTCCGTGTTACCGGTTTCCAGAAAAGGGTGTATTTCCAGCTTTTTTTCCGCCAGAAGCTGCTCCAGATCATAGCGGTAACTGACACTTTTTTCCGTTAGCACAAAGGGTTCGCGCACCACTTCCGCTAAAGATACTTTTTTCTTGCGACAAATCATATGATCGTGGGAAGCAACAAATAGGATGGGTTCCTGCTGTTCCAGCAACTTGACCCAATCTGCAAAATCTGTTTTCTTGTCCAGAAAGAATAAAAGATCCACATCATTCTGTCGAACCATATCGAACAGTTCATGAATCAAACCTGTGTGGATGCTGACCATTACATCCGGATAACGATGGTGGTATTCCATCAGAATGGGCGTAAGAACGCTCAGCAGAAGAGATTCCGCCGTACCGATTCGTAAACGTCCTGAAGGATTTTCTGGTTCACGAAGAAAATCTTTTGCGTTTTGTTCAGCCTTTAATATCTCTATGGCATAGGGGATAAACTGTTCTCCATGCTCGGTCATCCGAACTCGTTTCCCAATTCGCTCAAAAAGCTGGATCCCCAGTGCTTGCTCCAGCTGGTGAATCTGAACTGTGACAGTAGCCTGAGAATAACCTAGTTGCTCCGCCGCTTTTGTAAAATTCTGCAATTCTGCCACCCTTAGAAAGGTGGAAAACAATCTTAGATCCATGTTTCTCCCTTAATTAAAAAATATAATTATAATAATAAAAATCATTTGTTTCCTTAATCATCAATCCTATGATACACTATTAAAGCAGGAAATTCAACTGTACATCTTCGAATTAGGAGGATTTTATGGCTATTGGAAGAAGCAAAGTTGTCATTATCGGTGCTGGCAATGTAGGTACTGCTCTGGCTCATCATCTTGTAATCTGCAACACCTGCAACAATCTAGTGCTAATCAACAGAAATGCAGAAAAAGCGTGGGCAGAAGTCACCGACTTGAATCACTCTGTGGGATATTACGATAGTAATATCCAAATCAGTGTAGGAACATATTCGGACTGTATTGATGCAGATATTGTTGTATTGGCTGTGGGCGTCCCCTATACAGAGGGCATGACTCGGCTGGACATGTTGGAAAACGCTGCTACTGTTGTAGCTTCCATCACCAGAGCAGTTATGGATAGCGGCTTTCATGGAATCTTTCTGGTCATCACAAATCCTGTGGACGCTATGACCTATCTGGTCAAAAGTATCTCCGGTCTGCCGGACTCAAAGGTTATGGGAACAGGAACCGCCTTGGATTCTGCACGCCTGCGTTATTTTTTGGCTGACCTGATTGGTGTTGATGCCCGCAGCCTGGAGGCCATGTGCATGGGAGAACATGGAGATTCACAAATGATTCCCTGGAGCCAAGTAACAGTCGGCGCAAAGCGTATTATAGATATCCTGCGAGATAGCCCGGAGAGGTTTCGTTATGTGGAGTTGGATTCAATTAGAAAAGAAATTGCCAAAATTGCTTATCAGATTGTAAAACAGAAAGGCGCTACTAATTATGGTATTGCTGCTGTTGCAGCACGAATGATCAAGGCTATCATACAGGATGAAAACATTGTTATGCCCCTGTCTGTCATGCCGCATGGGGAATATGGACTCTCCGACCTCTATTTAGGTATTCCCGCTGTTCTGAATGGGTCTGGTATTCGAGAGTTGGTAGAGTATCACCTGACAAATCAGGAACATCAGGCGTTGCTTGCGTCTGCTGCCGTTTTACAAGAGGCAAACCAGAAGGTGCAACAACTGGTTAAGTGGTAGTAATTTTTTTCTGTCAACTATAATATGTGCGAATCTTTTAAAGTGTTCATAAGCAGAACAGAAGAAGCGACATAAGAAGCAACATTTAATAGGGAGAACACATGTCTGCCAAATGAGTCCTGGTACCTGTATTTGGAAATTTTACCCTATCATGAGAGGATGTTTTTTAAGATGATATCATTAATTAATGCAATTTATAACTTTTTATGGGGAGATCTGGTGCAGATCCCGCTTCCAGGAGGAAGTACACTGGGAATATCCCTTCTTGTTATGATTTTGGTGCCAGCCGGAATCTATTTTACGATCCGCACTCACTTTCTTCCTCTCCGAATGTTCCCAGAAATGATCCGTATAACACTAGAGAATAACAAAACCAAAAATTCTGACGGTATCTCTGGCTTGCAGGCACTGATTGTATCTACGGCTTGCCGCGTAGGCATGGGCAATCTGATGGGCGTTGTGGCTGCCATCTCCGCAGGAGGTGCAGGTGCTGTATTCTGGATGTGGCTCATTGCACTTTTGGGCGCATCTACTGCCTTTATAGAGGCGACTTTGGCCCAAATCTACAAGGAAAAGGATCCGCTGTATGGTGGTTACCGTGGTGGTCCGGCGTATTATCTCCACGTACTGTTCGCATCAAGGAGTAAGAGACAAAGATATTCCCTCTTCGCATGTCTGTTTGCCTTATCTGGGCTTCTCTGCTGGTGTGGAATCAGTCAGGTGATCAGCAACTCGGTCGCATCTTCTTTTGAAAATGCATTCCACATTCCTCCGCTGTATACCACAATTTTTCTAGTTGCTATTGCTGCGATAATTGTGTTGCGGAAAAACGCCACTGTCAAAGTTCTGGATATCATGGTGCCAATCATGGCCGCATGTTACTTTTTCCTTACAATTTTCATTATTATCAAAAATGCTGGTCAGCTTCCCGATGTTTTGAGCCGGATTTTCAGCGAGGCGTTCGGTCTGCGGCAAGCTGTTGGTGGAGGTATCGGCGCAGCGATCATGAACGGTGCGAAGCGTGGATTATTCTCTAACGAAGCAGGATCTGGTTCCGCCCCCTGTGCGGCTGCCGCTGCGGATATCGACCATCCTGCCAAGGAGGGGCTTTTTCAGGCTCTCGGAGTATTCATCGATACATATGTAATCTGCACCTGTACAGCGATGATTATGCTCTTAGTGCCTCAGGAATTAACCGAGGGGTTAGCAGGTATGGATTTACTGCAAGCTGCTATGGCATACTATTTTGGCGAATTTGGTGTTGTGTTCATCGCACTAATTCTGTTTTTATTTAGCTTTTCCACATTCTTAGGAATTTTGTTTTATGCAAGATCAAATGTGGCGTATTTGTTTGGCGATAACTGGCTCTCTCAGACGCTCTACAAGGTACTGGCCCTTGTAATGCTCTTTATCGGCGGCATTGCAGCATATCAGTTTGTATGGGATTTGGGAGACGTTGGGGTCGGTCTGATGACAATTTTTAACATGATAGCACTGTTCCCATTAGCTCCCAAAGCTTTACAGGCATTAACTGATTACGAACATTCTCATAAGCGGTGAGACTTTTCCCGCAAACAATATTTGCATTTTTTAGAGCATTTTTCCCATACTCACTTTTTAATTTACATTTCTGATCAACAAAAAATTTTACCCCATCTCTCGGTTGTTTAGGGATGGGGTAAAGTTTTTATGTTGCAATCTCCGGGATTTCCCCGACAAAGTTATAAACGATCCTGACTTCCTGCACCTGTTCCCATTCCTCCGGCGTCACAATCGCCTCATGGCAGCCCTCAATGACCTCCCATTCCTCACGGGGGATAATGTCATAGGTATTGGAGCGGATGCCTTTCTGGTGCGTCCGGCAGACAAGATGTGCGCCCTTATAAAAGGGATTTCGCAGGATATGGCTGATCCTTGCGCTCCCCCACCTCTAAAGATTTCAAATTCTTTTAATTATAATTTTCCTCTTACATTTTGATTTTGACATTTATACCTCTTTTTAAAACATAAAGTTTAAGATCACATACGGATTACTTTCATTTGATATTTCTTTAATTTTTTCTTCCCATATACAAAAAATTCATAATATCATTAAATTCTGTTGTCTCTGGATCATTTCCTGTTAATATTCCATTTTTCTCATAATATGGAAAAGCACTTTCAAAATCTAAATATAAAGCACTATTACTGTTAACCAGTTCTCCTACTTCTGAAATCTTACTTTTGCATAATATATACATATTATCAGGTGAGATATTCTTGATAAATTTAGCTATCTCTATGCCCTTATTTTCAGATATCTCATTAAATGCATTTTCTGTCACTGTATCCAATTTAATTAAATCCTGTTTCTTTCCTTCAACCCATGCAGTTGCTTCATCAACATTAAAGGTCTTCACAATTGCCAATACCAACTTATCAATAATTGAAATATTCTTTGGGTACTTTTTATGCAAAAACAGCAAAACTTTATATCGTATTATAGGTGGAAGCATTGAAAAAGAATTTAACACATCATTTCTTGATCCAAATTCGTATTTTTGAAAATAACTTATCAACAAATATGATAACATATTCATAATCAGGTAATTTTTTTATTCTATCTTGAATCTTCTTTGCTCCTAAAGTACTTTATTTTTCATTCATTAGTTCAAACTACCTATATCATCAACTTTAATATAATTTAAAATTGCAGGTACTGCTTCCAAACTATTGTAATACCTTATTTTCGAATCATATACACATTTTCCTATTCTTTTCTTTAACTCATCAATGCTCTCTACCCCAAATAAAATCTGCATTTTTTTACAATATCTGCGAGATTTCATTCTTTCCCATTCCAGCTGTTTATTCTGAACATATATATAACATGTTGGAAACCAATAAATACCATACCAACTTTTTTCATCTTCTACTAGTTCGTAAGCATTGCATACTTGGTATAAAAACAGATCTGCTTCCGCAATCGCTTCTGATGTATATATTGGAAGCTTCTCCCTCTGATTACATATTATATCTCCCATCAAAGTATATTTATTTTTCATATCTGATCTTTGTTTATAATGTTCTTCAATGGCACTACTATAATGTTGAAATGCAGTATAATTAGCCTGTTTAATTACTCCTCCAAATAAACTTGTTTCCAAAAAATATGTATAAGTCAATAATACATTGATAGCAGCATAATCTTTAATATGCCTCATATACACTATAATACAAATAAACAATTCCCACAAAAGTGTTTTATATATATCTAAGTCATTTTCACATACTGAATTTGCATTTTCATTAAATGTTCTTATACAACATAATTTGTTATACATGTATTCAAGATTTTCTGCTAACACTTCTGCATAATCATCTTCCATTTCTGCAACTGTCTCTACAAAATCTAAATATATATCTCGAATTGGCTTCATATTTAAGAAAGTATCATAAACCTCTTTGGGATTCATTTCACCTTTATAATAATCTTTTAATGCATCAATATATGCTTCCTGAAACCTTGATATACAATTTCTTCTTTTATTTAAGATATTACTTCCATGAATCTGACGAATTAAATCTTTTAACGGAAAAAAATTTGTCTTTTCCTCATCCAACCACTCTGGTCTTTTTCCTAATTTTGGTTTCACAAGCTGTGGTTTTTCATATAGATTCCGAAGTAATTTTTCATATTGTTCTTCATATTTTATTGTATCTGAAAGATCTATATATATTCTCGTTTTTATATAGGCTGGCAAGTACTCATTTCCCTCATCATCTCTTTCAGCAATGATTGGAATAAATTTTTCCTGTTTCATTTTCCCATATATTTCACCAGAAATAATTACAGTCTCATCACCAACACCTCCTGTTCGATTATTTGCTTTTTGTGCATATACCCTATCACAAATTATAAGTACCTTTGTAATGTCAGGATCATTAACACATCTTTCCATAAATGCATACTTATCTTGCCCTTCTTTTAGTTCCCATTTATCAAGCACAACATCCACTCCATGAGAAATTAAGCGTTGAGCAAGCTCTAGTACAAGTCTATCACTGCTCCAAGAATATGAAATAAACACCTTTGGCATTTTATCATCCTGCAATTCTAATCCCCTCCATACCTTATTTTGACTCTTAACATTTTCTTTTCATTTTACCCGACATAAAACGACACAATGAACTTACGTGAAATCGAAAGTTATTTTTTACTAAAAAACACCCTAATAGAATGGATTCTAATCAGGTTCTCATCTGATCGCTCATTCTATTAGAGTGCTTCTACTTTAAAATTTCTGTTATGGTCTGAGTTCATTTCCAAAGCTGCCAAATTCAAACACTTTTTGTATCGGTGTCCTGATCTTCGATCCGGTCATGAAGCTGCTCGAACCTGATACGGATATCCCTTAACATCTGATGATGGTGTATCCTGTTCCCGATCGTGATGCCGGTCAGGACAAGCCCTGTCATGGCAATGATGATCAGGACTGTCTCAACCTTTACTTTTAACGGCTTTTTCTCAGTCGTAGATGGATTCTGCTTCCCAGCTGATGATGTTTCCGTTTTCTGCGTTGATCTCAAATTCATACTTTACCTCTGCATAGTAGGCTTCCCCCTCATAGAGAGAGATGCCGTCATCATAGTCCGGATGGATGTAGATGTTTCCGGCATCGATGCCAGGGATCCTGTCCATGACGGTCTGTTTTGCTGTCTCGATGGAAACACCGCCCGGTGTTGTCTGCGATGTGCCGGCTGCGTTCTGGGAACCTGTCGTACCATTCTGTGATGCTCGGTATCCCTTGTCTATCACTTCGGAGTCTGCCGAAAGGATGCGTCCGTCGGATGCATCCAGCTCATAATCGTACTCCACTCCGGCTGCGGTGAATTCCACCTCATATCTGGCACGGCCGTCATCCCAGTCCTGTTTTACCGTGATGTACTGGATCTGTTCCTCTGTGACCCCTGCATTCCCGGCTGCGATGTTCTTCGCTTCCTGTTCCGTGATGCCGCCGTTCACCATTGTGGCAGAACCTGCGGTTGCATGTTGTGACACGCCTGCCTGTGATGTTCCGCTGCTGTCGTTGTTTCCTGTCTGTGCTGTATGATCTGTTGTGTTGCTGCCGTTTTGTGCTGTTCCTGTTCCACTGCTGTTATCCTGTGCATTATGATCTGCTGTATTGCTGTTGTTCTGTGACGCCGTGTCTGATGCAGTTCCTGTGCTCCCGGAACCCTGCACGGTCCCACCAGCTACTCCTGTAGTCCCCTGTATGCCCTTGGTATCCTGCATATTTCCGGTTGTACTGCCGCATCCGTTCACAGTTGACAGAAGTGCCACTGCTATAAGTCCTGCGGCAAGCATTCTCTTTTTATTTCTCACGTTTATCCTCCCATTTCTCCATTGATTCAATGATGCGTTCCATCCTGATGGCTGCTGTTTTCTGCCGGTGCTTTTTCTCACACCTTGAAGATCCCGGTGTCAGCCTTTAACGTTTCTGCCGCTGCGCCTGCCTGTTCCGTGGTCTCTGCCACCTCGGAGCACCGCATGGTGATGTTCTGGATGCGCTCTGCCATGTCGGAGGTCCCGCTTGCGCCCTCGTTTGCCGCATTTGCAACGCCCTCGATCGCATTTATCATGCCGTCCATGGAAGCTAAGAGTTCCTCGGATGTCGCACTGAAATCCGATACAAGACCGTCCACAAACTCGGAATCCCGGTTGTAGGCATCCGCAAGGCTCTCAAAGCTGTCATAGCTGGATTTCACATCAGTTGCGACGAAGTCTAACAGACGTCTGCTGTCCTTTGTGAGCTGGTTCACTGCTTTCACCACGCTGTCCGTGACCTCCTGGATGGTTGTCGCCGTCTCACCGGATTCCGTCGCAAGCTTCCGGATCTCGTCCGCCACGACTGCAAACCCTTTTCCCATCTCCCCGGCGCGCGCCGCCTCGATGGAAGCATTTAAGGATAAAAGATTGGTCTGGTTGGTGATCTCCATGATCGCCTGTGCCAGGACCTCAATCCGGGATACCACTTCCACATCCTGCAGTGCCTGGTCGAGGCTTTCCTTGATCTCGCCGTGCATGCGCTGTGCATTGGCACGGTTCTCCGTGGTCTCTTTCTTCGCATTGACGGCACGGGTATGGATGTCATTGACACGCTCCGCACCTTCCTGTGCGCTCTCCGCGATGTTTTTGATCGCCCGGTTGATCTCCTCTGACATGGTGTTCATCTCCGTTGCGGATGCAGCGGATTCCTCCATGCTCGCTGCAAGCTGCTGTGTCGTTGCGGAAATGCCTTCCATCTCGCCGTTGATCTCATCCACGTTTTTCCCGATGGAGGAGACATGGCCGCTCAGGGACTCTGCATTGTCCTTCACGCTCCCAAGGTGTCCCGCAAAGCTCTCCCGGATCTTGTGGAAAGCTGCCGCAAGGTTTCCGATGCTGTCTTTCCTGTCTAAATATTTCTGTTCCACATCCTGTGTGAGATCGCCCTGTGCGAGTGTGTCCGAATAGCTGCAGGCAAGATCAAGGCTCCTGATGTAATCAATGATGCCTGCAGCACCCACAACGATCGTGATGATAAGCCCGGCTGCCATAAAGGCTGCCATTTTTTTCACATCGGAAGCGATCATTGCCGCAAGCTGGCTCTGCGCCTGCGCCTGTCCTGCACCGTCCATGAGGCTTACTGCATATGCTGCAAGCTGTTCCATGCAGTTTTTCGCATATAACACTGCCCCTGCACCGAGCAGTATCACAAAAACGAATACAATCTTTGTTCCAAATTTTGTCTTTCCCATGATTTATCTCTCCTGTTCCTTATATGATATTTACTGTGCAAGGATGTCTTTTTTCTCCCAGTCTGCAACAAATTCCACGCATTCCTGCGCCGGGAGCGGCCTGCTGATCAGGTAGCCCTGTAAAAAGTTGCAGCCGAGCTTTTCCAGCTGTGCTGCCTGTTCCCTTGTCTCGATCCCCTCTGCCGTCACCCAGATGTGGTTCCTCTGGGCGAACACGAGGAGCGTCTGCACGATCGGCATGCCCATCTTCCTGCTCCCGATGCCCCAGACCAGCTCCTTGTCCAGCTTGATGCTCTGGAACTCGAAATCCATCAGCCGCACGAAATTGGATTCGCCCTTGCCGAAATCATCCATGACCAGGTTGAACTTCTTATCCTGCAGCCTGTGTGCGGTCTCCAGGAGCTTTCCGTTATCCGCCGACTTCCCGAGTTCCGTCATCTCCAGCCAGATCTTCCCATGCTGGAGGCCGTACCGGTCCAGGCAGCTGCTGATCTCCTCCCAGACAGTCTCCACCATGCAGGTCTGCGGCGACAGGTTCACGTTGATCCTCGTGATGCCGTGTTCCGCAAACCTCGTGAACCACCGGCAGCACTCCCGGATCATCCACAGGTCGATTTCATGCACCCAGCCGCATTCCTCTGCCTCCTGCACAAGGCTCTCCGGGTCGAGGAAACCTCCCTTCCCGTCCCTTGCACGGAACAGCGCCTCAAGCCCGGTGATCCTGTGTTTTTCCACGTTGTAGATGGGCTGGAAATAAGCTTCCATCCCAAGACTGGAAATATCTTCCCAAGTATAAGCTCCTGTAATGCTCATGGTCTTTTACCTCTTGCCTGTTTTTTGTTCCATCTCCCAGCCCCCGCTGCCCAGATGACCTTTCCTTTTATCTCTTCCCTTCCTGCCGCACCGAGCATCCTGCTGTCCAAAGACACCGGGCGGTTGTCCCCGAGGAAGAAATAACTCCCTTCCGGCACGGTGTACGGATAATCCACGCTGTCTCCTGTCTCCGACATGCCATAGATGACATCCGTCTCCTGCACTTCTGCGCCGTTCCTTGTCAGGTGTCCCTCACGGTCCACCTCCATCACATCCCCCGGCAGCCCTGCGATGCGCTTGATCAGGTATTCCCCGGATGCATCCTTTAAGATGACGGCATCCCCATAGCCCACGCCGTCCGGGAGGATGCGCAGGAAGAACACGATGTCCCCGGGATGGCAGGCAGGGCGCATGGAATTTCCATCCACGCGCATGATCCCGCATACCCTGAACACCAGGAGCCAGACCACGAACAGGATGACGGCCCGCTCCGAGCGCATCTTTCTTTTCCGTTTTTCCTCGCGGATCTTCAGGAGTGCCATGTCAAGGCTGTACTGTTCTCCCCCGTTCATGGCTGTTCCCGGAGACCGGCCTCTTCCGGTCCGTCTGCCTGTATCTGTCCCGGTCTCTGTGGCTTTCCATGCAGATCCCGGGTGTCTTCCTCCGGCGGACACCCTGCAAAGATGCAGTCCAGGCCGTTTTTCAAGGCTTCCAGACGGCTACGGTACTGATGGTAGAGTGCCTGTTGCTTCTCCACTTTCTCCCTTGTCTTTGTCAGGATGACATCCATCTGCCGCCCTGCCTCTGCAAGGATCTCCTCCGCCTGCCGCCCTGCCTCTGCAAGGATCTCTCCTGCCTTCCTCTCTGCCTCTGTAAGGGTCTCCCCTGCCTTTCTGTCCGCCTCTGCAAGGGTCTCCCCTGCCTTCCTGTCCGCTTCTGCAAGGATCCGCTTTTCTGCTTCCCCGGTCTCTCTGAGCATGCGTTCCTTTTCGGTGCCGGCATGGTCGAGGATGGTCGCCGCAGTCTCCTTTGCACCGCCCAGGATCTCCTCCGCCTTTCCTTCTGCCTCCGCATAGAGCTTCTCCTGTGTGGGGATCTGTGCCCGCAGTCCTGCGTTCTCTGCCGCAAGCTGCATCTTTTCCAGATATAGTTCCCTCACTGCCTCCCCGTTCTTCTGTCCATAGTACTCCACCAGCTCCCTGATGTAGAGCACGACTTCCTCACGGTCATACCCTAAGACGGCTGTCCTTAACTTTTCTATTTCCTTAACAAAATTCCTGTCTTTCATGATCTGTCACTTCCTTATAATCCCTTTTTTAGGCACAACAGGGGCAGCCTGCGCTGCCCCTGTCATGTCATCCTGCAAGTTCTCTTGAAAGTCTTGACTCAAACACTGCAAGAGCTGCCATGCAGCCGGCTGTAATGACTGCGCCGGCTATATAGATCGGAGTATCTGCCACACAGTGCCTGCCTGTCACAGCCAGTAAGATGCCCGCTGATATATAGGCTGCACACATCACCACCTGGGCTGCGATACATTTTTTCTGCGTCTTCCGCAGTGCTTTTCTTCTTTCAGGATCCATGGTCCTTATCCTCCTGTTCCCCGTATTTCTGCCATGAATGGGTCTGACAGGGATCTTTCCTGTCCTGCCCGCTCATGTCAGATGTTTTGTAAGTATTTTGGAAAAATTACATATATCATTTTGGTTTGTTGTTTGTAAGTTTAGATAATAGGTCTTTCTTTTTTTATTGTCCGGGGATATGTGGATATCCCCGGGATTGTTTTTTCGTTCTGGTATCTTTTGGGGTTACTGTCTTACTCTCCGTCAAGTTCCTCGCGGATCTTCCGGATACGCAGGACTGTGTATCCTGCGATCACAAGGATCAGGATGACTGGATACCAGTGGAATCCGCAGTCTGCGAAGCTGATGTGTCCGTCTGCATCACTGCTGTCTGCCGGGATGCTGTCGTCTGTGTTTCCGCTTCCGTCTGCATCTGCTCCGGTCTCTGTGCTGTCTGCGACATCTGTAGTATCATCAGAACCTGTATCTGCATCGGTCTCTGTACCTTCTGTCACATCCTCACCATCCGCCTGGTCTGACTCGTTGTTGTTTCTGTTGTTCCTGTTGTGTTTGTTGTTTTTGTTTCCGCCGGACGCATTGTTTCCATCCGCTGCGGCGATATCTGTGGCATTGGTCTTGCCATCTGTGACTCCGGTATTGGTTCCGTTCGTATTTCCATTGCTGTTTCCACCGTTATTACCGGAATTATTACCGCCATTATTGCTGCCGTTATTACCGCCGCTGCCGTTATTGTTACCGCCGTTGCCTCCAGGTCTGTTGCCATCACTGCCGGAGCTGCCGTTGTTTCCACTGTTGGAGCCGCCGCCATTTCCGCCGGTGCCCGGGTTCTTGCCGTTTCCTCCATCGCCTCCGTTTCCACCGTTTCCGCTGTTGGATTCACCGCCGGTTCCGCCATTTCCTCCGGTTCCGTTGTTGGAGTCTCCACCATTTCCGCCGTTACCGCCGTTTCCGCTGTTGGATTCACCGCCGGTTCCACCGTTGCCGCCGGTTCCGTTGTTGGAGTCTCCGCCATTTCCGCCGTTTCCTCCGGTTCCGCTGTTGGATTCTCCACCGTTTCCGCCGGAGCCACCATTGCCGTTGTTGGAGTCTCCGCCGTTTCCACCGTTTCCTCCGGTGTTGTTACCACCGTTGCCTCCGGTTTCGCCTGAGTTTCCTCCATTACCGCCGGATCCGCCGTTGCCCTTGTCTGAGTCTCCGCCATTTCCACCGTTGCCGCCACTGTTCGTGCCGCCGTTGTTATTATTTTCTCCTGTGGAGCCGCTGCCGCCGTTTCCTCCGTTTCCACCGTTTCCGTTGTCGGATTTACCGCCGTCTCCGCCATTTCCACCGGATGTTGTTCCACCGTTATTATCGGTCTTTCCCGGCTGCGTGGTCTCGGTTCCTGTACCGCCGTTTCCACCGTTGCCGCCCGGGTTCGTGTTATCTCCTGTTGCGTTTCCGCCGTTTCCTGCATCACCGCCTTTGACAGTTCCGCCAGGATTGACGGTGATGGTCTTATCGCCTGCACTGATTCCGATTCCACCGTTTCCACCATTGCCAGGGATACCGGCTGCGGAATCTCCGCCTTTACCACCGTTGCCACCAGTTACAGTTCCACTGACTGTCGGAGTGATCTTGCCGTTACCATCGATACCGGCTCCACCATTTCCTCCATCTTTGCCTTCTGTACCGTCTGCACCGTTACCACCGGTCACGTTTGCATTGCTTCCAATGATAATTCCGGCATCTGCTGTATCACCACTGGCTCCGATACCGGCTGCTCCATCTGGATGTTTAGCAGAACCGTCTCCACCTTTGATCGTACCGTTTACGATCTCAAGATTCGTTCCCGGATGTTCGTTGCTGTTCGCATCCTTGACAAATTCCAGTCCCGGTTTTGCCTCATTATTATCATCTGCCTTGTCACCTGTGATGGTCTTATCATTTAAGTCGATCTTGACCTCACCCCATGTGTCAGGGATCTCAACTGTGTGGTCGATGTCTTTCTTCACGATGACTTTGTAGTTGCCGTCATCATCCACTACAACCTGTACATTGGAGTTTTCCGCTTTCTCTGTTTTGTCCGTGGCATTATTGCCTGTTGTGTCCCCGGCACCTCTGTCCTCGAACTGCTTTGCAATATCCTTTGCATCCACGAGGGCTGTTTTGCCGTTTACAGAACCATATTTCTTATGACTGATCTGATATGGTGTTGCTTTCTTCAGACCCGTGATGGTTGCTTTTCCATCCCCATCCGTAAGTATGGTTGATACATTACCTGTCGGGGTTCCCTGGGCATCCAGCTCCTGATACTTATAAGTCTCATTTGCTCTTCCCTTGAAAGTCAGCGTATATGCAGTCTTTCCCGTAATGGTCGGATTATCATCCGTCACTTCCACTTCTACGCCTGTCGTCAATCCTGATGCTGCAATCATAAAGGTCAAAGCATCCACATATGTTCCCTTAGTCTTTTTCTTTAATTCCTCTAATTTTGTTTGTTCCACAGTCACACTATTACTGATGTCTGAACCGGAATGATCATAAGCAGTCACATTTGCGAGTGTCGCTGCCTCTGTGTCCGTAAGCTTTCTGACATCGTTCACATGAATGACAAAATCATCTGCTGCAATAACGCTTCCATCTGCCCCCTTGATCACGTTCATCCGGTATACCGGGATTAAGGTCACGACATCCGCAGTCTGTGCAGTCATCACAGTTGTTTCATTATAGATCTTTGTGCTGTCTGTTTTATCAACCCATACAAAGAGGCTCTCATTCTCAGCCTTTGACTTATCTGCTTCTTCCTGCATTTTGGTAAAGCTTGCTGCCGGAATCGTATCTCCATCAATCACTGTAATATGCTCTGTCTTATTTAAGATATTGCCCTTTTGATCTTCAAAAACGATCTCATGCAGTTTTTCAAAGTCCACCGTAACATTCCATGCCTGATAAACTTTTGCGAATGTATGGGAATAGGTCTTTGTTGTACCATCCCATGTGATTTCCCCACTCTTGATTGCCGCATCAATATCAATTGCCACATTATTAACCGTAATGCTCTTTAATCCGTAACCATCCTCTGGCTTAATATTGACCTTCAATGCTCCATTCTTCTTCACAATCGTCTGGTATGTACTGTTTCCTTTATCATTCCATGCCACACCATCATTTCCAGTCACAAGGTTTCCATGTGTCACTTTTACATCTACGGTCTGTCCCTCTTCAAATGTAATATTTAATGCCTGTGGTTTGCCTACCGCCCGTGTTGTGTAAATATAGCTTGTTCCATTTCCTGTGAAAGCCTGATTGGATACAATGGTATCATCACTGCCATCCACGTTGCTCCAATATGCCTGTTTATAAGTAGTGGCTGTTCCTGTTGTATCTTTTAACTCCAGCTCTACTGTTCCATTGTTTTTCACAATGACATGCTGGAACTGGTCCGCACCTGATTCTTTTGTTACAAGCCCTGTATCTTTCACTTTTGCCGTACCACCTGTCACATGAACATGTACGATATGGGACGGTGTGAATACAGCTTTCAGTGTCACATCTGAAGTTGTCGGTGTGTACTTTAATTCATAACTCTTTTCTTTCCAGTTAAACGTTTTTGCTCCTGCAAATAAATTTGTATTGTTTGTTGTCTCCTGCAATGCTGTCAGGATAGAGAAACTTTCTCCCTTCTCCCCGGTAAGATCTGAATAATAAGGATTTGAAAAATCATTTGGCGTAAATATAAGGGTGAGTTCCTCATTGCGGTTTACATTGATGCTGCCATCCTGCTCCAGTTTGTATTCATTACCAGATGCATCTACCGCCTTGAAGCTTCCCTTTGCATTTCCTGTTACAAGACCTGTTACTTTTAAGGTTGTCATCTGCCGTTTTGCCGCAGCATTCACTGTGATGTCTCCACTGACATTTGGAACCGTAACTGTAATGCTTCCATCTGCCGGATTTACACTGCACACATCTGCAAATGTCAAATTCTTAACAGTCCCTGTATCGCTTTCCTTCATAGTAACCATAAAATTGTCCTGATCCAGATCATAATCTGCTTTTGGACTGATTTTTACAGTATAAGTTTTTAAATAACCAACATCAGTCTGCTCCTGACCAATTGTAATCTCAGCATTGCTTCCTATGGTTACGATTGCTTTAAATGTTCCAAGATAAAACTTCTGATTGTTTTCCGCTGCAACATATTCAATACCATCTACTGTGACTTTCTCTCCCGCAACAGCTATTACGATATAATCCCTGTCCGGATATTTTGTGTCGACTGCATTTCTCTGACCTACCGTCACGCCACCTGCAGGTGCAGTATCCACCTCATGTCCAAATACCTTCGCCTTTGTTCCCGAAGGAAGTTTTACCTCCGCTTTTTTATCTGTTCTGCGCTCTACTGTCACTTTATCGGCGGCTGAACCATTTCCTTTTATCTCTACCGTATTTTCTTCGCCGTCATCCAGCTTAATTACTGCACTCTTGTCTGCCGTAACTTCTGCCTTTGTCACTCTTTCATTCTGATACATGGCATCTGGAATGTATACCATCGTAAGGTTATCCCAGCTTTCATTTGTATAAGAATAGGTCACATCATCAATCTTTAGATCAAGAACATTCGTATTGTGGTTCATCACGTACGGTGTCTGATCTCCACCTGAAATATCCGGCACAATCACCTCTGTAGCTCCCTGTGGAGTAGTTATCTGGTATGTTTTATTGTCGATCGGACTCTCCACCTTCAAGGTTACACCATTATCGCTCACTTTAATGTGACCATCTTTGAGAGTGACAGTTCCGTTATCTGCCACATCCAATTTTGAATCTACATCAGCTGTATAGACATTCACTCTGCCTTCACTCTTTAATTGTACACCCTTTTTCAGGATTCCATCTGTAACCGGAGTCACTGTCGATTTAACAATTTCAATAACATCATTCTCCTCTGCAGCATCCAGTGCATCGGCAAGGGGCGCATATTTCACACCGTTAATGGATGCCTCCGCATCCATCGGTGCTGCTACTACGTTTACTTCACCTTTTTTACTGTTATCCGGCTGTCCAGGATCGGCTCCCTCATCATAACCGCCGAATTCGACAAATATCCCTGATGCCTTTGAAGCACCTTTATAATTTCCTTCGATAATATCGTTTAGTGTTTTATCATTTGCTCTTAAAAGTAAACATGACTCATGCCCTTGAATATCAGATAGTGTATTATCCACAGCCCCGTCAACTGCTGGATGCTGATCAAAACTATTACTTGAAGTTCCTAAATTTGAGGGAACAACACTTCCTGCTTCCGGTCCTGATGCCCAATAATATGTTCTTCCCTCTATTAAATTACCTTTTATTCTTTGAAACATAGAGTTTTCTATTCTCTGACCGCCCTTAAGAAGTAATCTAGTTCCTCCAGTCCATGTTCCTAGATTTTGATTTAACGTAACAAGATATAATTCTTCATTCGTCGAAGTAAATGTAGCCAGATATCCTTGCATTCCCCCTAATTTATAATCTTTAGCTTTAAGATATGCATTTGCCCAAGATATAATATCTGGTGAAAATAAATAATAATGTCCATTCTCTGACCATTGTGTCAATTTCAATTTACTTAAATCTCCATTAAACCCCTTATTATCATTTCCATTAATAGATACGCTGATTTTTATATCATTTGCATAATCAAAAACAAAAGATTTAATTTTTTCTTCTATTTCCTGACTGTTTTTTTTATTTGTAAAAATCCATGTGGCTGAACGTCCAACATCATCTTGTATCGTAGCATCATTTAAAATATCATCCGTAAGTTTACCCGTTGATATCGTGATTGTCATCAGGCTGATATCTTCACCCTCTGTGTCAATCTTTACATTTGTATACTTAAACTTTTTATGCGTATCATCTATCCAAATGGGTGTTCCTAATTTTATAGTATACCTACCCTGTACATTTGCATATGCCACTGCATTTCTAAAGGAATAGTTTACTCCTGATTCCTCTACAAATACATTTCTGGTGAAATAGACTGCTTCCTGTGATGTAGTTTTTACTTCAGGAGATTTCTCTTCCATGCTACTTGCCGTACCATCGTCTGAAGACTCCACACTCTGTTTTTCATCCGACAGTTCAAGGGTAGCAGCCTGTATGCCATCATTATCCTCCGACTTCTGCTCATCAGAAACTGTTGTTTCTTCCGGTTTTGAAGTTTTGGTATCTTCTCCTTTTGCAGACTTTCCAATACGATCAAGGACATAGGTTACTTCATATTCCCCCAGCATATTGATATCAAAATCTCCTGGATCAGAAACCTTTACTTCATAAAGGTCTTTATCATAGATAATGCCTTCCGTCAGATCATACTCTTCCTGTCCCAACTCTAAGTAGAGATCCGGTGCTTCATACAAAGCGTTTTCTTCCACGGCTGCTTTCACAGTAACCGTTCTCTGAAATGTGATGACCTGATTTTCCTGTGTGTCATTCTGTTCATTTCCCTGTGTTCCTTCTGTTGTCACAGGCGTAAGGGAATAGGTCACTTCGTAGGAGCCGATCACTTGAATATCGAAACCACCAAGTTCTACTACTTCCAGTGTATATTTTTCATCCTCATAGAGAATGTCATCTGTCAGGTCGTAGCCTTCCTCTCCCTGTGTCAGCACCAGTTCCCGTGCTACATACACAGGTACTTCGTCCCCAGAAGCCGCTACTACATGAACCGTTCTTGTAAAGGTGATGACCTGCTTTTCCTGTGTATCACCGGTATTGGTGGCATCCCCTTCCGGTGTCTGATCCGTATCTTCCACCGTTGCCGTGGTATCTGTCGTTTCTATCGTTTCTGTGCCTGACACTGTCTCGGTGCTTTCTATATTTTCTATGCTTTCTACACTGTCTGTGTTCTCCACACTTTCAGTTACATTTACACTGCTTTCCTTTTCCGTCAGTGTGTATGAGATCTCATAATCTCCCGCCACATTGATGTCAAAGTTTCCTGTGTCAGTGACGGACAAGGTATATTTTTCACTGTCATACGTGATCCCTTCCGTCAGGTCATAGTCTGTCACGCCCTGTGTGAGCGTCAGTTCCGGTGCATCATAGTCTTTGCTCTGCTCTTTTGCACCTACGCCGTGAATCGATCCAATGAGCAGTGCGGCTGCCATCACAAATGTCAATGCACGGTTTGCTTTCGTCCTTCTCATAGGCTTCCTCCTTAATTTTTATTACATAAAAAAGCTCCACAACATAATGTAGATTATGTTGTGTGGAGGAATAGCTCCTTTGCCCGGTTGCACCGGGATTTTGAACAGATTTATAAATTTTCTGGTTTTTAGCAGATATCTACAAATGTAGTGGAATTAGAAAAACATGATTTTCAGCTGTAAAACCGTGAAACACTGAAAAATCAGGCGTTTACAGAAGTCTGGTCTTATTTTTGTGCAAAAATGGCAACAATATCCTAGAGAAGTACTATGAAATTAGTGCTTCTTTTACAAAAAGTGGGATTTTTTGTCGAATTTTAGCATCAGACTATTGACGTTTATCGGATTTTTTGATAAAAAAATAGTACTTGGAAGTTATTGGTAATAATTACCATACTTTTATCTGATTGCATTCACAACATAATCTACATTATGTTGTGTTTTTTATTTCTGTCGTTCAGACGACCAGATCCAGACGCTCCAATTTTTTGACATGGTCTTCCTCTGTGGTCGCTACGTAGATCCTTGTGGTATTGATGCTGCTGTGTCCGAGGATATCCGCAAGGTGGCTGATGTTTTTATGCATGTTATAGTAGGTGCGCGCAAAGAAATGGCGGAGGTTATGCGGGAATGCTTTTTTCAGTGCAACGCCTGCTTTTTCGGCGTTTTTTTTCATCTCCGTCCAGATGTTGCTGCGGTCTACCGGGTTTCCGTTTTTTGTGATGAAGACCGCTCCGCTTCTGATGTCTTTCTTTTTGCAGTAGTCGATCAGTTTCATTTTCAGTTTGTGTACGAGATAGATCTCACGGTGTTTTCCTTTGCAGGATATGCTGATTTTTCCGGTGCCCACTGCTTCCACCGTGACCGATGCAAGTTCACTGATGCGCATGCCGGTGCTGCCGATGATCTCAATGATCATGGCAAGGCGGAGGTTATCATTCTCTTTTGCGGTCGCGATGAGTTTTTCGTATTCGGCGCGCGTCATCTCTTTTTCCTGCGCATAGATGCGGTTTGGCTGGGTCTTGAAGATCGTGACGCAGCAGTCGTGCCAGCCTGTGTATCCGAAGAAGCCGTTTAAGGCGATGAGCATGCTGTTGGCGCTGCCCGGCATGTAGTTGGCTTCGAGATGTTTTTTGTAGCGGATCACGCAGTCTTTGGTGATGTCTTTCTGTTCCTGCGCTTCCAGCCAGGCGGTGAAGGTGCGGATGTCGCGGATGTATTTGTCGATGGTATTCTGGGATTTTTCCTGTGTATAAATATGATTTTGATAGGATTGTATGGTATTTTCGTCGATTGTCTTCATGTCGTTTCCTCTTATGCTGTTCTGATTTTCTGCCCGCGGATCTCCGGGAAAACCGGGGGATAGTTACAGTATAACGGGGGATTTTGATGAGGACAATCGGGATGGGGGAATTGGAAGAAATTGGCTGGGCTGGAGTGAAAGAGCCAGCTCCTGATGGGCTGGCTCTGTGATGGGTGGGTTTTGGTCTGGGGTCAGTATTTTCAAGGCGTTCTCAATCCGTATGATTTACTTGAGTTTCAAGCAGTGTCCAACCGCTTAGTAACAAATCTTCTCTGTGTTGTATTGCCTGCAACTCTACATAAGAACATTTTTCAAATATAAACACAGCTTTCTCCTACTGTTGTATCAAGTTCCTCAAGCTATCAAGTTACTACAAGCCCATGTACTTCTTCCTGCAACTTTTCAAGGAACTCAAGAATCTCTTCAAACTCCGGTATATTCCCATATATCATATTCCTCATTGCCTGATAGTCCTCTTTCAACGCATTGAGTACCGCTTCTTTGGGCAGAAGTTCAATACTGCTCAATGTTGCAGTTTCATAATGTGCTCCTTTGACATAATAAAATTTCTGCTTAAATACCACATCTTTTTCTAACAACTCTTTTCGTTTAAATGCTCTTTCCTTTACCCATGAATTGCCCATATTATACACATCATATAGATGTCTTGCATATCTGGCAGGCAACGGCTTTCCCTCCGGGAAATTTGCAATTTTATGTAATATGGTGAGTTTTTCCCAGAAAGTTCTCTCAACATCAATGGTCAAAACCGATGTATCTTTTTGTGAAAAAATATCCGGATATTTTTCGGCTGCAAATGGAGTTACGATTGTCTCATGAGATGGCATCCATTCTGCTAATGGTCCAATTTCCAATCTTACACAAGAACGTAAATACTCTGCCTCAAATATCTGCGGATAATAAAAATTAACTACCATCTCATCTTCTGTATCAACCGAAATCCATTCTCCATCCCCCAGTTTTTCTTTCATTTCACTATTCAACTGGGGGATCAATTCCTCTTTATAGAATTTTGCTGCTTCCGAATTAATCTGCTTATTGAATAAATCCTGTTTGGTTTTCGACCTTTCTTCCCAAGGATTCACCTCGTCATTCATTATTTTTCGCCAGTCCAAAATCAAATCTATATCCTCGGAAAACCTCTCAATAACATGGTATGACTTAGAAAGGCTTGTTCCACCTTTAAAGACAAAAGCGTTTTTGTACTTACAATCATGGAATAGATGGTCCAACATAAAACATACCCAAAAGTCTTTCTCTATTACATTCGGCTGCATTCCCATGGATATTGCCGTTGCCTGAAATAATTCCATTCTGTCTTTTATCTGTAATTTCGCAACTTCTTTCATTATTCAGCACACACCTTTCTGATTACTGTATATATCCATTCGCTTACACCAGTTGCTTCCACTAACATCTTTTTCTTCTCTTCTCTAGGCAATCTATTTCTCAAACTCAAAATAATACCGTCATCAACACGGTCCTTCCCCAATGTCTTTAATGCCTCAACAACCAAAGTGGTTGTCTCAGACATATATGAAATTTCACGATTTGCACGATGCTTAAAAGACAACGTGATATTATCCCAAGAAAACTTTCTATATGGACCGTCACTGATATAGGACCAGACAACCGGAACCTGCGTTGATAGTCCTAATTTATTTAATGCTACGTCTCCACATGTCGCAATGGTCCAATGAAATCCTCTTGCAATAGCATACGCAACTTTTTCAGGATTAGCCGGAACATATTCCCTCAGCAAATTGCTATATACAGGCTTTTCATAAACTCCGTCAATAATTCTGCGGATGTTTTTCTCTTCAACCTGCCTTCCAAGGCATTTTCTTACAGTTGTTGTTGTAGCAATATCGGTAAAATCTGATGTTACAAATATTGAGCCTTCTTCTGCATCCAGTATTCTTTTTTTTATTTCGATATATATTCCATTTGCCATAGCAATGCCCTCCTTTTTTGTCACGATTATTATATAATTTTCGTGACATTTTTTCAATATCTTTAAATAAAAAAAACAAAGCTAACATATTCACCTTTAGTTTTGGCATTTTTATGTGAACTTCCAGAAATTTTACAACTAAATCCAGCCTATATCCATTCATCGGCATTCCGAATCAAGTCAATGATTTCATCCAATGAACGCTCACTTTCCACGTATGCATCATACAACACCTGTTTTACCCTCTCGATTTTCCGTTCCGGATGTCGTTCATCCAGCAGTGTGGAAAGCTCCTCAGCAAGGACACTGTATTCCTTATGCTTTTTAATTACTTTTTCCTGAAGTCTTTCTATTTTTCTGTCCAGAGCTTCTATGTGTTTTTTTGGTGATGTCTTTCTGTTCCTGTGTCTGCAGCCAGGCGGTGAAGGTGCGGATGTCGCGGATGTATTTGTCGATGGTATTCTTGGATTTTTCCTGTGTATAAATATGATTTTGATAGGATTGTATGGTATTTTCGTCGATTGTCTTCATGTCGTTTCCTCTTATGCTGTTCTGATTTTCTGCCCGCGGATCTCCGGGAAAACCGGGGGATAGTTACAGTATATCGGGTGATTGTGATGAGGACAATCGGGATGGGGGAATTGGCAGAAATTGGCAGGAGGGGCTCATCAGAATCCAAAACACTTCACTCTAAGCTTCTTATTTGCCAGCACACTCAAATAACGTTTGACATTTATTCTGCCTTCATTACAGATAACATTTTTAGAAGCCGTACTCCATGATTCTACTGACTGAATAATTTTACCTGTCTCCCAGTTTTCATCAAGTATTTTCTCAAATAACTTTATCGCCGCAAAATAATGAATATCTTTATTGTTTTGCGCAAACTCATAAAACATATTTTGAAATGCATATATGTCTCTATACTCATGATTTGCCCTATCCAATAATTCCAACAAACTTTTCAACATATCGTAATCTTCTATTTCGTCCCGGTTTATTTCCGTCTCAAATTTCTTCAATTCTACGGACCACCTGTTCAATGTCTCGATCATCCGTATTGATAACTGTACGGTATCTGTTCCATCCCACCAGTACATTAAATCATCATCGGAAAGATAATAGTCAGGTTTATCCTTAAGTTCCGCCGGTGTATTATAAAATGTAAAGCAGCCATTATTTTTCAAAAAATCTTTTGTTTTCAACTTTCCAATCTGTGTGTTTCTTATTTCTTCTCTCTTTTTTACGACCGACTCACCAACATAGTTTTTAGTAATTTCATCCACATAAAACTCTCCATGCACTTCATGCCATTCTGTCCAGAAATCAAAGCCTTGTATCTCTGCAAAAAGGTACACAAATACTCTGGCTGGTATTCTCAGTGTCATTTCCGCCAGTCCGCCATATTTTTGACAGGCAATCCCCTGTCTCTCATCATACGGAAGCTTCAATAATTCATATAAACGCTTTTTTCTGTCAAACCCGTATGTTTCAGAGAATTTCTGTAATTCTTTTTTTACACACATTATCTCATACGGATATGATCCGCTGCTGGCTTCATTCATCCCCATATCCCCTGTTCCATATACAATATAATAGATATCTGCCAGATCTCTGCCTCCCATTCCACCTCTTAATTCTTCCGGAATAATACCAAACACCGTTTTCGGATATGCCCTGTCATAATGATCCTGTTCTATTTCCGTAAAGTAATAACTCTCATAATATTTCCAGAGATTAAATCGTTTTTCGGCAGTAAAATCTTTGTCAAGAACATGATTGATCCATGCTATGCAGCGTACCGGATCTATAAAATCCCCATTCCTGTCAACATACCCATAATCCATTCCATATAATTCATATAAGAGATAAGCTGCACACATGACTCTGTTAAATTCGTTGTTTCCTATTTTGCCACTTCTCAGGACTTGCGTCCTGGAATTGAATAACACACTTTCCCATAAGTCATCCTCAAAGTAATTAAAAGAAAAGTATGCTTTCCCTTCCTCATCGCACTCAACCGGACGGATCAGATGAATTTCCTTCCCATACATGTGTACATTTTCAAACTGCATCATTCCGCCCCTCTGAAGAATTTTTATCATATTCTCATTAAATTCGTCTTTGAATTCGTCCGGAATTGTCATGTTTCCATTATAATCACAAAAAGTCCCCATATTATCCTCCATTAAAATCCCATAAATTCTTTTCTGTACTTCTTATTTCCAAGCAGACTCATATACGCGGAATAGCTGCTTTCTTTTTCCTCCGGATCTATCTCATACAAAATCCATTCCAACACCTGTGTTTTCGTAAATTCTCCAAACATCTCCATATCTTCCTCAAGTAGTTTCTGTAACAGATAAACCGCTTTTTTATAAGATGATACTTCTTTATTTCCGATGAACTCATCTACCATATCCTTATTCACATATCTGCATTCCCACTCCAAAGACATGATTGCTATCGCTTTCGCCAGCGCAGCTTCCATATCAAAAGACTTCACATCATCATCTTTCAAACTTTTATACCTGTCACTCCATTCGGATATTTCCTCTTTTCTTTGGTCTGAAAGCAATATGGTTTCAGAATCCAAAAATCCCAGAAGTTCATCTTCATCATCACGAAGAATGCATTTATAAAGCAAATGCCTGTCTACCGGTATTCCTTTTATTTTTCCAATATTGTCTCTGTTTTTAAAGGTTAAAACCTTTCCTGTTAAGCTTTCTACCAGATCAACGTACCCCAGGATGTTAAATAGATTACCTTTATGCATCAGGTAACACGGACTGTCCGAATAGGACTCTAATATTATCATTATCATGTTCATGACCAGACCAAATTCATTTTCTCCGCGATCTTCCGTTACCAATTCACAAGTATGACAATTATAATAGTTTCCTCTTCTTATCCTTTTTTCAAATACAGAATAATCGAAATAAATGATTCCATTTTCATCCGGATATGTCTGTTCAACTGCATCGAACTCCCGACCATTGATCATTACAGTCGTGGTCTTTCTGATTCCTGTCTTATACAGTATCTGTATGATAAGCTCATTCATCTCCTGTTTCATGTTCTCATTGGCAATTTCAAACCTGCCTTCCAATGTGTAATCATTATCCACCATGTTGATTTTCTCCTTTGATATAGCATTTATTCATTGTCCCAATCCAAATAATCCCTTATATTACTTTCAGAATCTGCAAGCATTGAAAACAGATACTCCCCCATTCGCAAATCTAAACTAACTGCATCATTTACCAGCTGTTTCTGCCCTGACTTCTTAAACGGAAAAAACTCCGCTACTCCAGCCTTTCTATTTATCCCGACATAAATTCCAGAAGGATCAAGACAGCTGACAAAGTACGGTGAATGACTTGTAATGATAACTTTACAGCCAGCTGACAGCTCACGAATCATCCTGATATACGCCCCGAACAAGCCAGAATATACAGAGTTGTCCGGCTCCTCGATCGCTATCAATGAAATATTACTGACACTGGCTACAATAATTTTGGTCAATATCATAAAAACCCGCCTTGCACCATCTGATATCGTAGAAAAGTTTACCGGATTCACCAGCCCCTTTCTCTTAACAAATAATGCATAGACAGCAATCGTAAATTGAAACGGTGCATTCTCCCGAAGCTGGTGATCTTCTTCTACATTTAACTGAAAATCTTTTACAATAATCTCCTCAAATTCAGGAAATAACTGAAAATAAGCCTCTTTTAATAATGCAAATTTATCTGGATACTGGCTTTTCAGCCTATATATAACTTGTGGCAGATTATCCTCATTTATCGACGCATTGTCGAAACCTTTCCGAATAACAGAATCTGACTGGCAGAAGCTCTTAGCCTCCAGATTGTTTCCCATATTTATTTTTATTCCATTAAGCTTTGTAATAATCAGGGCATAATATAATTCATCATAGGCTCTTAACTTGTTCACAACTAATTCTGTCTCCCCAACCTTAATTATTGATGAACATCTTCCCGTCTCCGAACTCTTATAGAATGCTGTATGAGCAGTTCTATTGATTAGCTGGGCATACTTTTGTCCTTTTTCATTAAGTTTTACTTTCAAAAATTCTGAAATTATTTCTGGCTCTTTGCCATCGGTATCTTTCCATTCAAATTCATAGCCATACTGCACCAAGTATTCCCTGCCATTAATATCTGCTGCTGCTTCCATCTCATATTTATAATTTCTTCCAATCAAATTACAATTACCGGGAATCAGTTGGGAATTGGACATCATATCCTTTTTATCTTCTATCGATGCTTTTATAAAACTCAATCCAAAATCAATACCTGAAAGTACATTTGATTTTCCAAAATCATTTAATGCAACAAGTGTTGTAATATTATCAAAAGTTATTCTTACATTTGCTAAGTTCTTAAATCCATCTATGAATACAGCTTGAATCTTCATATCGACGCAGCCTTTCTTTATTATCTCACTTATATAGTATCGTTTATTTTATGATAATGCAATGCTTTTTTGCTTTTTATTAATTTTATATACATTATAATTATGTTTATTATTTATAAATGCAATTTATTCTTGCGTTTTTATTATAGCAATTAATATGTTCCAAGTGGTGGTGGAATGGGTTTTATGATGTGGTATGGGTTTTATGATGTGGAAAGAGCCAGCTCCTGATGGGCTGGCTCTGTGATGGGTGGTTTTGGGGTTGGTTTGTTTTGGTCTGGGGTTATCTGGATTCGGACTCAAGTTCGGCGATGGCGGTGTTGTATTCGGACTCGGTGTAATCTTCCAGAATGACTTCCTTCGTTGCCCGAAAGCGGATGATCATGTTTTTGATGGCGGCAATGTTTGCCTGGCGTTGACCGATTTCTTTGCCGGCTTCCTCGCCCTGCTGATATGCTTTTTCTGCGACTTCTTCTGAATATTTTCTCATTATTTCACACACTGCGTTTACACCTCCCTCTTCATGTTTCAGATAATGCACACGGTTGGTTAATTTTGGAAATTTAGCATTATCTATCTCTTTTTGCAGAAAACAGTCCATGTATTCTGAGATAGTTGTTCCGTCTTTTACTGCGGTATTGACGAATACACGCTCCAATCCGTCGTCTACTTTTTCCTGTGTTTCCCGGATCACGCTATCCACGTGATAGATCACCCTGCCACGTTTAAAGATATCGAACTCGGAAATATACACATCGATCAGATCGATCGTCTCCTCAAATTTATCATCCGTCTGCGAGTCCCGCACCGTGATGACCGATGCATTGAACCGCACCCGTTTTAAATGGTGATCCTCGTTAGAACGCTGCACTTCCACGTTACACTTTTTTCCATTTCCAAGGATACAGAGTGCATCCAGACGGACAGATCGCCCATACAGGTTTCTCTCACTGCTCTGTACGATAACGTCTTTTACGATGAGTTTCTCATCTTCTAAAATGATACGCAGCATCTCCTGACATACGCCAATATCATCTGCCAGTACTTCAAAAAACGTATCATCGATAGGTCTGAAATTTTTGACCTGTTCTATCTTTTCTTCTAATGTCTGTTGTTTTTTCCTGTTCTTTTGTGTTTTCCTGGTCTTTTGTTTTTTCCTGGTCATTTGACCTCCTGCTTTTATGGTATACAAACAGGTTTTCCGAATGATCTATGTTTATTATATAGAACCCCTCAAGATTCTTCAAGACTGTTTGCATGGATTTTTTAGTTACTGTTCTAATTTTGTGTCTGTCATTTTCTCCTGCTGAATGATCCACCGATGTGGTGATGGATTTTTTGGTTACGTTAGCTTGTTTTGTAACTTTGATTTGATAAAAAAGATAGGTTTATTGTAAGGGGTGATTTTGGGAAAGTCAAGAAATTAATTGACTTTGTTTATCCGCGCTCCTTTTCCTTTTCCCGTTCCTGCTCCTTATCCTGCCGCAAAATACTGTCAATGTTGTGTTTAATAATACCATATTCTTTGGTCTGTTTTTTAAACGGTTGATTGCATAGGTAGTAAATAGCGATTTTACTACTTTCCTAACTACCTTTGAGACGGAATGCATGAAGGGAAATTATCTTACAATCGGTAATTTATCATATCTGTATTCAGTCTTAAAAGATTCCGAAAAGAACACAATTGCAAAGTATTATTCAGAAAAATACAACAAACAGTATAAGCCATCTTCTCATTTGAGAATTAGTAGTAGAGACATGGAATCTGCATTAAAGATTTTTAACTTAATAAGAAACCAGTGTGCTCATAGTTATTGCACATGATATACCCTATTCTCATCGCCACGCTTCATCTCCAACGCTGTCCCATCCTTCCAGTCACAGCAATTGCGGAGGTACTCCGCCTCTGTATTCAAAAAGTTTTCCGCATTTGGCGGCAGCACAATCGGCTCAATCGTATTGTTTTCGTAATTGCAGACGTAAATGGTTTTGACACAATTTAAAAATACCCGGTCAAATCGCATTTTTTTCTTTTCCTGTGTATATCTCATATATTCAAACAGTGCACCTGCATCAATATCATTCTCGTCTGTCGGATGCAGAAAAAGATACAAACCATTGTAGCGCTTATGGATATAATTTGCATTTAGTTTTTCCAGTTTGCGATCAAAACGATATTTCGCCTTGGAAAGATAATCCTGCTGCACGGTATTATCTGGCAGAATCGCCCAGAACCTTCCGTTGTAAAAATTCAGCCGTTCCCCATATTTTTCAAACGCCAGAGGAGGCAGTTCCTCTTTCCGGCAGCCAAGATATTTTTCGATAAAACTCTCCTCCTGCCCGTCATCCGGCAAAAGTGCCTGACTGACTTCCAACCCGAAATCCATGTTTGGATTAATCCAATCCGGCGATTCACTTTTCACAAAATATGGTTCGTATTCCTTCCACAGATATTTCAATGATACCGCCGCATAAATTTCATTCAAAAGCTTTTCATATGCCACCAGATTTACCTGCCTTTTCTTCTACAATTTTATTGACGAAACTGTTTTTTTCCTATACGATGATTGTACCATAGTTTATTACAATTTTCCCGAAAGGATTCAAAATATGAAAAAAATAAAACAAATTTTAGCAATCATCGGCGTGATCATTCTGGCTGGACTTTATATTTCTACTATCGTCTGTGCAGTTTCTGCCAGCGAAAATTTTATGAACATGCTCATGACATCTATTTATGCTTCTGTGATCATCCCTGTTTTGATCTGGGCATACAGTTTTATTTATAAGCTGATCAAAAAAGATTCCGAAGAAAAAGATACTACAGCGCATTAAAAAAATCAGCACCTGAACAAATTTCCTGTCAGGTGCTGATTCTGCTTTTATCTTATTTATTCTTCTGTGTTCTCAACTGTCTCCGTGCTTTCTGTATCCTCTGTGACTGTCAGCTCCTCAATCGTTTTTGAAAAAGCATCCGCAAGAGACGTTTCTGTCAGATAAATGCTTCCTCCATCAGCTGAAATAATATAGTATGCATTCAAAGTATCATTTTTATTTCCTACAAAAAGAGAAACAGACCCTTCACTTGTTGTGTAGGATATCAGATCTTCCGGCTGGTCAAATCCAAACTCTTTCAGATCTGTATAATCACTGATCTCTTCTATTGCTGTCAGCGATGACAGTGTTGAAAGCATGCTGTCGATCGCTTCTTCATCCATATCCAGTGATGTGTCTCCGTCATAGGTCCATGTATCCCCATCCTTTGTAAAAGTATACGTCACATGGTCAACCTCATAAGAAAATGCTGTGATCGTGTCAACGTCCACTTTGGAAATATAAATGGTAGAAGCCTCTTCTTCCGCTGTTTTCTCTTCCTCTTTATTTTTGTTATACCATTTCATTCCGAAGGTGGCAGCGATAAGCACTGCCAGCACGATCAGAATTACAATAAACTGAATTTTCTGTTTTTTCATATTCTATCTGTCTCCAATCTTGATTTTCTATCATCTATTGTTTTATTTTTTTCTTCTTGATGCCCATATCACAATTCCAAGAATCATCATAATGACCGGAAGCACGATCATCAGACCAAGCCCATACAGAATCCCTGCCGCCGCATCCACCGTGATGGCGCTGAGCGTGTAATCTTTTGTTGGGATCACACTTGTTGCAAGATCAGAATCGCCAACCATCTGGGCAATGATATCTGTAAACATTGCGCTGTTATTTCCGGAAACGATCTGGTCTGCACTGTCTGCAAACATTTCCACAGATCCGGCGACCACTACTTTTGCGACTGTATCTTCATCGATTGTTTTTTCCATGGCAACCGCAACCGCAAATGGTCCTGCAGCATCTCCCTCCTCCAGCTCTGATGTTGTTGCATTTACTGCATCTGTCTTGGATACTGCTTTATCTGTCGTCTCCAATAATGCTGTATAAGTTGTATCATCTGTATCTTCCCCATAGGTGATTGCCTCGCTATATGGAGCAAAGATATATGAACCGCTGACGGAACTTGTATATGCACTTGAATTTACGTCAGGAAGCAGATAATACGGTGTATTGCTATAGTAATAGGATTTATCATTTTCCATCACAATGCCGGAAACACGCTCCATGCCGCATGCCGACAGGATTGACTCGAAGTTTTCCAGACCCTGTGCCTGAAAATTACAGGTGATCAGCACTTTTCCACCCCGATTGATATAATCGATCACTTTGCTGGCATCATCCTCCGAAAAATCAGTGGTCGGTCCATTAATAATCAACGCTGCTGCATCTTCCGGAACCGCATCCTCTTTTAATAATGCAAGGTCAGATAATGTGATATTTGCTTTTTCAATTGCCTCTGTAAATCCACCGGACAAAGCTGTTTCCCCATGTCCGGATACCTGATAAATCACCGGAAGCTCTGTGGAATCCATGGTCACATACTGAATCGCACTTGTAAGCTGTCCCTCTGCATCATATCCATCAATGCTTCTGGAATAACTGCTGTAATCATAACTATAGGTATACACATCATTGTAATCAATAACTCTGGAACGCTCGCTGCTCACAACGATCATGCTGTTTGAAGTTACAGAACTGTCTGTATACTGCGCAGCAAAAGTCGGGTTTGCAGCCGGATTGATATAGGAAACTTTGATGTGATTCGACAGGGATTCATATCTCTGTAATGTCTCATCCAGCTTTGTATCTTTTGATGCATCGGACACCAGCACATAAATTGTCACATCCTCGTCGAGACTTTTCAGATAATCCTTCGTATCGTCTGTGATGGAATAAATTTTCGTTGAAGTGACATCAATGGATGTCCATGTTGCCGGAAGTTCTGCCACGAACAAGTTCACAACAACGGTCACTGCCACCATTGCAATGATCATTCCCGTTGAAAATACACCTGTCGATATTTTTTTTGAGCTGATGCTCCAGCGGCGTTTCTGAACGGACTGCCCTGTCAGGAACAAAAGTAATCCAATGATCGTTACGTAATAGACCATTCCCGCCACATCCAATGTTCCATTCATAAAGTTATCAAGCGGCGTATAAAAATCGTAGCAGCCTAAAATTTTTGTCAGAAGATTTCCGCTCTCTGAGATCAAATTACAAATGCTTCCCATCATATAGCCGGCAAATAATGCAACAAATGTCAAAACTGCGGAAATCACCTGGCTTTCGGTCAATGAGGAAATAAACATACCAACGGCAATGCAGGCGCAACCATACAGCCAGAATCCAAGCACTGCTGCATAGGATTCCCCTAATGGGATCGTTCCGTAGGACATTAACAGCAATGGTGTGATCGCAATGATCACCATATCTATGGTAAATACAAAAGCCATTGCGAGATATTTTCCCAATACTACTTTTCCCACAGATACCGGTGCAGTCAGGATCAACTGGTCTGTTCTGCTGTGGCGTTCCTCCGCAAAACTGCGCATAGTCAGCACAGGTACCGTGATCAGCATGATAAATGCGATCGCCGACAGTGAGTAAGAAATATAAGGATAGCCTGCGCGCAGATTGTAAACATAAAAATATAGTCCATAGAGTACAAGAACTGCTGCAATAAACAACCATCCTATCACCGTCTGAAAGTAAGCTTTTACTTCTCTTTTTAATATCGCAAACATTATTCCCCGTCCTCCTTACTCTCTTTTCCAAAATGAGACTTTACAAAATGGAGTTTTTTCTCCGGCAGAACTTCCTTCTGTGTCCCCTCTTTTTCCGTAAGTTCGAGGAACACATCCTCAAGAGATTTTGAAACGGGATTCATCTGCAGAATGACAAATCCATGGTTGACACAGGAAGCAAACACCTGTTCCCTGATATCCATTCCCGGTTTTGCGATCAGATTCAGATGTACACACGCTTCGTCCTTCTGCTCTAATGGAATGCATTTTTCAACTTCTGCGATCCCGGTGAATGTCTCCTGCACTGCCGCATTGTCTCCTTTGATCAGAAGTTCGATCTCCTGCGCCCCGGACATCTGTTTCATCAGATTCTCCGTGGAATCGCCTGCCACTAATTTTCCTTTGGAAATAATGAAAATGTGATCACACACTGCAGATATTTCAGACAAAATGTGCGAACTTAAAATAACCGTATGATTTTTGCCAAGTTCTTTGATGAGGTCACGGATCTCTATGATCTGTTTTGGATCAAGTCCGACCGTCGGTTCATCCAGAATAATGATCTCCGGATACCCTAGCACTGCCTGGGCAAATCCGACTCTCTGCCTGTAGCCTTTTGACAGGTTCCGAATCAGTCTTGACTGCTGTGCAGTGATTCCGGTCGTCTCCATCGCCTCCTCCACATATTTATTTCTCCGACCCTTTTCGAGTTTCTTTAACTCTGCCACAAAGTTCAGATACTCCCTGACTGTCATATCCACATAAAGAGGCGGGATCTCCGGCAGATATCCCACACATTTTTTTGCTTCTTCCGGCTGTGCAAAAATATCAAATCCGTTGATTTTTACCTCTCCGCTGGTTGCACCTAAATACCCTGTAATAATGTTCATCGTGGTGGATTTTCCGGCGCCGTTTGGTCCTAAAAATCCATAAATTTTTCCCGGTTCCACAGTCAATGTCAGATCATTCACTGCAATATGGTCGCCATATTTTTTTACCAGATGGCTGATCTCGATCACAATCTTTTCCTCCTTACTTCCGGCTCGCATGAAAATCGCGAAATCCGTCTGTTTTCACGAATTTCGCAACTGTCGGTTTTCGATAGTATTATCTTATCGAAAAAATGTGTTTTCTTTTGGTAAAAATTGTGATAACTTTGTGAAACGACGATTTTTTCTCTTCTTAAGTACCTGTTATTTAGACATATATATTGTATTTCTTCAGATCCTCTTTCACCTGCCCGATCGTCTCAAAGCAGATTCCGTGGATTCCGGCTTTTTCGGCTCCCTCGATATTTTCCATCCGGTCATCGATAAATACACACTCATCCGGTTTTAACCGATACTGATTTAACAATGTTTCATATATTTCAAGATCCGGTTTGATCTGCTTCACTGTATAGGAAAAAATCGCTCCGTCTGTCAACGGCAAGAAATCCAGCGCATTGTCTTTTGTTCTCCGGTAAGTCCAATCCCCATAATTAGAAAGAATATACACATGCAAGCCCTCTTTTTTCATATTGGAAATCCATTCTTTCGTATAGGAAAACTGTTTGATCGCCAGCTCCAGATGATTCCAGAACAGATCTATCTCTTTTTTATATTCCGGTGCCTTCTCATAAAATGCCTGAAGGATCTGTTCATCTGACCAGACACCACGGTCTGTCTCAGGCCAGACCGGAGTATTGACCGTAGCATCCGCAACTGCTTTCACTGTCTTATCATCAAATCCAAGTTGTTTCATTGCGTCTTCCGGCTCCCACGCCACAAGCACTTTCCCGACATCTAAAATTATATTTTTTATCATAAATGCTCCTTCTTCCTTGTTTTGTCACAAAAGGCAGGGTGCACTGCACGCCTGCCTCAGTCTTTTTATTTATTGCGGTAAATGATATCTTCTCTTCCCGGTCCGTTAGAAACCATTGTGATCGGGTATCCGATCTGTTCCTCAACAAACTCAATATATTTTCTGCAGTTTTCCGGAAGATCCTCGTATTTCTTAATTCCACGGATATCACATTTCCATCCCGGAAGTTTTTTGAATACCGGTTTTGCTTTCTCTAATTTTGCAGTTACAGGGAAGTCTGTGGTTACTTCTCCGTCGATATCGTATCCAACACATACCGGGATCTCATCTAAGTATCCTAATACATCAAGTACGGTAAGCGCTACATCCGTTGTTCCCTGCAGACGACATCCATACTTACTTGCAACACAGTCATACCATCCCATTCTTCTTGGACGTCCGGTTGTTGCTCCGAATTCACCGCCGTCTCCGCCGCGTCTTCTCAGTTCGTCAGCCTCGTCTCCGAAGATCTCACTTACAAATGCACCTGCTCCTACTGCGGAAGAGTATGCTTTACTTACTGTTACGATCTTCTTGATCTCATATGGTGGGATACCTGCTCCGATCGCACCGTATGCTGCCAAGGTGGAAGAAGAGGTTACCATTGGATAAATTCCGTGATCTGGATCTTTTAAAGTACCAAGCTGGCCTTCTAATAAGATCTTCTTGCCTTCCTTGATTGCTTTGTCCAAGAATAAAGAAACATCTCCGACATATGGAGCTACCATGTCTCTGTACTCATGTAAAGTAGCTAATAATTCCTCTTCTTTTAATAATGGTTTGTGATACATATGCTCAAGCATAATGTTCTTTGTCTCGCAGGTACGTTTTACTTTTGCCTGCAATAATTCCTCATCGAATAACTCACTTACCTGAAAACCGATCTTTGCATATTTGTCTGAATAAAATGGTGCGATACCGGACTTGGTAGAACCGAAAGAATTCTTTCCAAGACGTTCCTCTTCATACTGATCGAAAAGAACGTGGTAAGGCATAACCATCTGTGCTCTATCTGAAATCATGATTTTTGGTGCAGGCACATTGCGGTCTGTGATTGATTTGATCTCACTCATTACTTTCGGGATATCCAGTGCGACACCGTTTCCGATAATGTTGGTGATGTGGCTGTGGAATACACCGGATGGCAATGTATGTAATGCAAATTTACCATAGTTGTTTACGATGGTGTGACCTGCATTTGCTCCACCCTGAAAACGGATAACGATGTCCGCTTCATCTGCAAGCATATCTGTGATTTTTCCTTTTCCCTCGTCGCCCCAGTTAGCGCCTACTACTGCTGTAACCATTTGATTTTCCTCCTGCATAAAAAAAGTGATGGTCTGTAAAAACCATCACGCTTTCCTGTTTTTACTTTATGATTATACACGAATATAAGCCATAAGTAAAATTAATATTCATTATATTTGATATAATTGTTTATTATATCATGAAGCAAAGCTTCATGATCGACATTCGCCGTTCGCCGAATGCATAAATGCATTCTTCTCACTTGCGCTCATTATATCATGATATTCCATATGCTATCAGACACGATTGGTTTCAGAAACATGGAAATCAAAAGCATAACCGCAAGAATCAGGACAGGTTCATATCGTACTAAACTTTCTTTCGATTCCTCTGTTTTTAAAGAGAACGGAAAAGAGAATTTTCTGCTTATTTCATATCCTATCACAGTTCCTGCCGTATTGGTGATCAGATCATCAATATCCGTAAGCCGGAATGTAAATATCTGTAATAGTTCAATCCCCAGTGATACCGCGAGTCCCATGAAAAACATGGTTTTGAAAGACCGGAAATTCTTCCAGACCGCAGGTACAAAAAATCCCATCGGTATAAATAAAATGATATTCAAAATCGTATTTTTCATATATGCAAACGGACTATTTACAATGTCTGCAAACGGTATCAGATTCAGGCCAAAATCCATCTGAAATGTTCCAACCGCAGGGACACCCACAACCGAAAACAGAGCAATCGCATAAAATGCAAATATCAGTTTTACACAAAATGGTTTAAATTCCCATTTCCTGTAGATTGTACACTGCAAAATAGCCAAAGCAGGAATCACAAAAATAGCAGCTGAGACACAATCTATCCCGATGGATAATAAACGCATCATTTACGTTTCCCCCTAAATATCCTGATCTTGCATATAAATTTATCATATTCCTGCCCGCAATCCCATTGATATTCCATTAAGATTGATGAAGATTTGATGAACTTTTTCTGACATTTTCACTACGGAACAAGCAGAAAATCGTATAGTTTTTCCGCTGCTGCCGACATCGGCGCACGCTCGTTTGAGACAATGCAAAACTCGCGTTCCGGTATCGCCCTGTCAAATTTCAATATGAATAATTCCCCATTTTCAATGTATTTTTCTGCGAAATCCGACACGACACTGGCAACACCGAGGTTGCGCACTGCAAACTGGATGAGCATATCACTTGTCGCAAGTTCAAATTCCGGCCGGACAAATGTGCCGCGCTCTGCCAGATAATCCTCCACATATTTTCTTGTGGAAGTGCTGCCCTCTAAGCACATCACCGGAAGATTTTCAAGCTCTTTATAGCTTAATTTTCCACCCTTTAAGTACTCAAACTTTTTTCCCGCCACAAAGACATCCTGGATTTTGCGCACAGGCGTCATTTTAAAATCGTATTTGTTGTTCACCGGGGTACTGATGATCCCAAAATCAATTTTTCCGTCCTGCAAATGTTTCAACGTCTCCGGTGTCGGGGCATTCGTCACAGTCACTTTGATCTGCGGAAATGCATCATGGAACGTCTCCAGATAAGGAAGCAGATAAAACTGCAATGTCATGTCACTGGCACCCACACAGATTTCTCCGGCATCTAAGTTTAACATCTCCGAGAGTTTTTTCTCCCCGGTGAGGATTGTCTCATATCCTTTTCTCACATATTCTGCAAGCAGTCCGCCTTCTTTTGTCAAGCGCACGCCTTTGGATGTCCGCACAAAGAGAGCGCAGGAAAGATCACTTTCTAAATGCTTGACTGCCTGGCTGACTGCCGGCTGTGAGATGGAAAGTGCCTCTGCTGCGAGGGAGATACTGTTGTATTTGGATACATAATAAAAAATTTTGTAGTATTCGAGGTTTGTCTGCATTATTTTACTCCGTGATTTTACTGTGACTTGCAAATAATTGCTTTCTTATTATAACAGTTTCCCACGAAAAAATCTTTTCTTTTGCGAAAACAAAAAATTTATATTTTTTCGCAAAAATAAACATTGTCTTTTTGCGGTCCATGCCTTATACTAAGTTGCTGAAACGTAAAGAATATGCGTGTTGAGGCTAAAAAACACGGACAGATTTTTAACTATTTTATAAATCAAGGAGTACAGATTATGACAAAAGACATGACAATGGGAAGCCCGCTCAGAATGATCTTACTTTTTTCCGTTCCGGTTTTACTGGGAAATATTTTTCAGCAGTTTTATAACATGGTGGATACGATCATTGTCGGGCAGTATCTTGGTGAGGATGCTCTGGCTGCGGTAGGCTCTACCGGATGTCTGATGTTCCTTGTATTAGGATTTGCAAATGGTATTGCGCAGGGATTTGGCGTTATGGTCTCCCACGCCTTCGGTGCAAAAGATTTCAAGCTGTTAAAGCATTATGTCGCACTCTCCCTGATACTGACTGCCATTATATCGTTACTTCTGACTATCCCTACGGTGGCAGCTTCCAGACAGTTTCTTATTTTAATGAAAACACCGGACAATATCTTAGGACTCGCAGACTCTTATATTAAAGTCATTTTCGCAGGTATCCTGCTCACGATGTCCTACAACGTTGCCTCCGGTATTTTAAGAGGGATCGGCGACAGCAAAACACCGCTGTATTTCCTGATTCTCTCTTCCTTTTTAAATATTGTGCTCGACCTGTTTTTGATCGTCGTCGTAAAACTTGGAACCGCAGGCGCTGCCTATGCAACGATCATTGCGCAGGGTGTCTCCGCACTGCTTTGCTTTATTTATATGTTCCGCAAATTCGACATTTTAAAAACCAGCCGGGAAGATTACTACCTCGACAGATACGGTGTGTTCAATATGCTTTCCATCGGTATTCCGATGGCGCTCAACTATTCCATCACCGCTATCGGAACCATGATCCTGCAGGGCGCAGTCAATATTTTCGGTTCCAGTGTTGTGGCTGCCTTCACTGCCGCCTCCAAAGTGGAAAACCTCTCCACCCAGACCATGCCGACACTCGGCACTGCGATTGCCACCTACTGCGGTCAGAACCTCGGCGCAGGAAAATACAAACGTATCTACGAGGGAATGCGCAAAGGATTTTTCATCTGCATTTTTATCTCGCTTGCTGCCTCTGCTATCTGCGTATTCGGCGGACGTTTTATTGTGAGCTGGTTTGTGAGCAATCCTTCTGAAGAAATTTTTGACTATGCCATGCAGTATCTGAACACCATCAGTTTCTTCATGCTGCCGCTCGCATGGATTTTCCTTTACCGGAACGCCCTGCAGGGCTTAAACCGCGGACTTGTTCCAATGTTAAGCGGTGTTGTGGAAATGGTGTGCCGTATTATCGTGATCGCCGTCACCTTAAATCCGTTCGGTTACTGGGCAGTCCGTCTGGCAAGCCCGATCACATGGCTGTTCACCGGAATCCTTCTGATCGTGACGTATTTTATCTGGGAAAAACAGAGCCGGAAAAAACATGCCGGTTCACAGGACTAAAATTTTAGTTTTCCACCCCACTTCTGAACAGTCTCCACAAGCTGTATCAGATACCGGAACACCGGCTCCGTGATGACTGCGAACACGATCATGAGCATTGCACATTTTCCTGTGACCGCCGTGATCGCAAACAGTTCACTGAAAAACAGCATACAAAATAACCAGCCGATGACCATCGCTGCGATCAGGATCGCATGCGGTGTTGTCATCGGTTTTGCTATATGATAAAGGATCATGAAGCCGACAACTGCGATCAGGATCGTGCACGACGTGGAAACGCACTCTTTTTCCACTCCGAACTCCCTGCAGAAAATCACCAGACCGCTCACCACGATAAAATCTGTAATCCCAGCCGGAAGCGCCTGAATCAGGACATTGGTAAGAAAATGCCCATGGATCTGATTCCGGTTCTGCTCCAGCGCCAGAAAAAATGACGGAATCCCGATCGTAAAAACACTGATGAGCGACACCTGCGATGGCTCCAGCGGATAATCGATCAGAAACAGCATGGAAAATACGGCTAAGAGCATGGAGAAAATGTTCTTAACCAGATAAAGGCTGGCAGTGCGCCCGATGTTGTTCACCACCCGCCGCCCTTCCATGACAACCGCTGGCATTTTATTAAAATCGTTATCGAGCAGCACAAGCTGTGCCACATGCGAAGCCGCCTCACTGCCTGATGCCATCGCAATGCTGCAGTCTGCATCTTTTAACGCAAGAATATCGTTCACGCCGTCTCCTGTCATTGCCACGGTCTTTCCCTGCTCTTTTAATGCCTGCACCAGAAGACGTTTCTGCTCCGGTGTCACCCTGCCGAACACCGTGTATTTTTTTGCTGCCTTCCGCACTGCATCCGCTGTTTTCAACGTTGCTGCGTCCACCTGTTTTTCCGCATGGCGGATTCCCGCTTTCTTTGCGATCTCCGATACCGTGACCGGATTGTCCCCGGAGATCACTTTCACTTCCACTCCCCGCTTGGAAAAGTAACGGAACGTATCCATTGCCCCCTCCCGGATCGCATTGTTGAGCAGGATAAATGCAATGGGACTTGCATTTTCTGTCAGTTCTTTTCCATCCAGATTCCCCTCATACTCTGCAAATACAAGCACACGATATCCCTTTTCCAGAAATACTTCGATTGTTCCCTGAACAGCCGCATAATCCTGCCGCAGCACAAATTCCGGTGCACCGACCACATAAGCTTTTCCTGCCAGAACCACTCCGCTGTATTTTGTGGCAGACGAAAACGGGACGATTTTTTCTGCACTGTTTTCCAACGGCTCCGTAAAATACTGCTGCAATGCCTCCATCGTTGCATTGTCGCACGGCAGGGCACGCACACAGTCAGAGAGCAGCTTTGCAATTTTATTTTTGTCTTCCGATTGCTGGTCTGCTTCCTGTTCTTTCGCTGCCAGGCTTTGGTCTTTTGCAAGGATAAACTGTGCCACTTCCATTTCCGGCACGGTAATGGTTCCGGTCTTATCCACGCACAGTACATTTACCCGCGCCAGTGTCTCGATACATTTCATGTCATGGATCAGTACCTTTTGTTTTCCAAGCCTCATCACCGACACCACCATCGCCACACTTGCAAGAAGGTACAGGCCTTCCGGGATCATTCCGAGAATAGCCGCCACCATGCCCGTCACACTATCTTTCATCGTTGCCCCGGAAAAAAAGTATTGCTGTAAAAACAGGATCGCCCCGATCGGCAAAATGATCACGCCCACGGTCTGCACAAGGCGGTTCAACGCCCGGATCATCTCCGACTGCTCGCCCTCTTTTGTCTGCGTTGCCTGTAACATCAGTCCTGAAATATAAGAATCTTTTCCCACTTTTTCGAGTTTTGCCAGGCACTCTCCCGATATCACAAAACTCCCCGAGAAAAGCGGATCTCCCTCTTTTTTTATAATCTCATCGGCCTCCCCTGTGATCAAAGCCTCATTGACCGTGATATTGCCGGATAACACCAGCGCGTCCGCCGGAATCTGTCCACCTGCTGAAAGCGTTATCACATCATCCTGCACCAGTTCATCCGCCAAAACCTCCTGATCACTTCCGTTGCGCCGGACCGTGATTTTCGGTGTGTTTAATATCGTAAGATCATCCAGAATCTTTTTGGAACGCAGCTCCTGAATGATTCCGATCAACATATTTGCAATAATTATAGGTAAAAAAGTAAGATCCCGAAAGGACCCCACCACGATCAGAAGAATCGTAATGATCAAAAAAATAAGATTATAATAAGTTACAACATTTGAGCGGATGATCTGTGCCACTGTCTTTGTGGAAGAATCTACGCTTTCATTCGACAACCCTGCCTTTTTCCGAAATTCCACTTCAGCAGTGGACAGTCCACTCATATTCTGGCACATTCTGCATCTCTCCATCTCACTTTATGATGCTTTAGTATGCCCTGTTTTTTATTAAACTATTTGAACAATCGCTAATTGTTCTTTATTTTGCTTTTAATGCCCAGACAGCTTTGATCTGGCTTCTGATTTTTCCATAGTCCCATTTCTGACCACTGCGGTATAAAGAAAACGGATCGTTAATGGAAAATCCTTCATCATCATAATCATAGAGCAGGATAAAATGTCCCCCTGTAGTGAAATCTCCCTGCCGCACGGAGCAGATCACGATGTCTCCCTGATCTAAGTGCTGTTTGATCTCAATCTGGCTGATATTGATCTGCTCGGAGCGGACACCATAAGCTGCCGCCCCTTCTGTCATAAGCGACCACATCGTTCCTGTGCCGGACATATAGTAACCTTCCTGCATGGCAAATTTTGCGATTGCAGCCGGAGTTGCCTCATCGTTTCCAGTCAGCGCAACTACTGCCATCGCCAGTGTTGTCGGACCGCATCCGCTGATCGCGACATTGCTGTCATCCCCATATGCAAGGCAGCCCCAGCGTTTATCCCACTGTAAAAAGAGCGGATATTCTTCCTGTAACTCTTTCTCTGTCAGTTCTGCTTTATCATAATCCCTTGTATTCCCTTTGTAATCAGCTACAAATGCGATCATTTCCGGATTATTTGCCAGATTGATCAGTAATTTTTCCGGATATTTCTCTGCATTTTCCACGATCTGTGCGTAGCGTTCATCTGACGCTTCCATCTGTTCTAACTGTCTGATTGCCTGATTTAAGGAATAATCTACCGGTTTTGATAACACAACCTGTGGAATCTCCGCAAACGGATCATTCGTTTCTTCGCTGTCTGCCGGTTCTTCGACAGTTTCTGTAGCAGACTGTTCCTCTTTTTCCGTTCCATCTGCTGTTGTTCCATTATCTACGTTATTTGTAATTTGATTTTCTTTTTTCTCTTCACCGGAGTTATCCTGCGCTGATGCCAGCACTTCTTCTGTTTTTCCAAGTTTGATCTCAGGAAAATATCTTCCACAGACACATCCCAGTAAAAAAGATGTCAAAAGCATTACACTCAAAACGATTTTTCTTTTCCGTACAAGCTTTTTCTGTCTCAGTCTTCTTTCGTCTAATTCTGTCTGATTCTGTATCTGGCGCTGATTCTGCTCCTTCATCTATCGGTAACCTCTCTCGTATTTCTTTCTTGCGTAGCGTGTTCTATTATATACATAAACCCTGCAATTTTGCTACCCTCTTCATAAAATATTAATAAAACTTTGGGTTTTCTTTGGAATACTTACAGAAAAAAACAGGTGCCAAATGTATGATCCATTCAGCACCTGCCCTGTCCTGTCTGTTTTTATTTGTTGCTGAGATATTCGTGAATACCCTTAGCTGCTGCTTTACCGGCACCCATCGCAAGGATAACAGTTGCTGCACCTGTCACAGCGTCACCACCGGCATAAACACCTTCTTTGGAAGTTGCACCGGTCTCTTCTTCTGCAATAATACATTTTCTGCGGTTGATATCAAGACCTTTTGTAGTGGATGAGATCAGAGGATTTGGAGAAGTACCAAGTGACATGATCACAGTATCTGCCTCGATCTCATATTCAGAGCCCGGAATCTCAACCGGACTTCTTCTTCCGGAAGCATCCGGTTCGCCAAGTTCCATTCTGATCACTTTTGCACCCTTTACACAACCGTTTTCATCCACCAATAATTCGGTTGGATTCTGGAGAAGATCAAAGATGATACCTTCTTCTTTTGCGTGATGTACTTCCTCTTTACGGGCCGGAAGTTCTTCCTCACCACGACGATATACAATATGTACCTCTGCACCCAGTCTTCTTGCTGTTCTGGCAGCGTCCATTGCCACATTACCACCACCTACTACGATGACTTTCTTACCTGCTTTGATCGGTGTGTCGTAATTGTCCAGAAAAGCTTTCATAAGGTTGTTTCTTGTTAAATACTCATTGGCTGAGAATACACCCATTGCCTGTTCGCCCGGAATACCCATAAATCTTGGGAGTCCTGCACCGGATCCAATGAAGACTGCTTCAAAGCCCTCGTTGTCCATCAACTCATCGATTGTAACGGATTTACCGATGACAACGTTGGTCTCGATCTTAACCCCTAATGCTTTCACGTTTTCCACTTCAGCGGCAACCACTTTCTTCTTTGGAAGACGGAATTCAGGGATACCGTAAACCAAAACACCGCCTGCCTGATGCAATGCCTCGAAAATCGTCACATCATAACCAAGCTTTGCAAGATCTCCTGCACAGGTAAGACCTGCCGGGCCTGAGCCGATCACTGCTACTTTATGTCCATTTAACTTTTCTGCCTTTTTCGGTTTAATGCCATGTTCTCTTGCCCAGTCCGCAACAAAACGCTCTAATTTACCGATCGCTACAGGCTCTCCTTTGATTCCACGGATACATTTTCCCTCACACTGTGTCTCCTGTGGACATACACGGCCACAGACTGCCGGAAGTGCGGAAGACTCACTGATCACATGATAAGCAGCCTCAAAATTACCTTCTTTTACTTCTGCGATAAATCCCGGAATATTGATAGATACCGGACATCCTTTCATACACTGTGCATTTTTACAGTTTAAGCAACGGGCAGCTTCTGCCATTGCTTCTTCTTCATTATATCCCAAACATACTTCTTCAAAGTTCGCTGCACGAACGGCTGGCTCCTGCTCACGAACCGGAACTTTAGTTAATACGTCCATTTTTTCCTCCTGATTCTATGTAACTGACCAGACAGCATTCTCTCTGATCTGACAAATTTCTGATTTTTAACTGTTACAATTGCCACATCCGCCGTGATGTGTTGCACCTTCCTGTAATTTCAACATTGCTCTTCCCTCTTCGGTCTTGTACTGAGCCTGTCTTCTCATCGCCTGATCAAAATCAACCAGATGTCCGTCGAACTCCGGTCCGTCTACACATGCAAATTTCACTTCATCGCCGACAACCAGACGACATGCACCACACATTCCGGTTCCGTCTACCATGATCGGATTCATGGAAACAACCGTTGGAATTCCTAATTCTTTTGTCAGTTTGCAGACAAATTTCATCATGATCATTGGTCCGATTGCCACACAGTGGTCATAACGGTTACCATTATCCCAGAGTTCCTGCAGCTGTGCAGTACCGGTTCCCTTGAAACCGTACGAGCCATCATCCGTTGTCACATAAAGATTTGTGGCAACTTTTTTCATCTCATCCTCTAAGATCAGTAAATCTTTGTTACGGGAACCCATGATAACATCACAGTCAACGCCGTGCTCATGCAGCCATTTTACCTGAGGATAAACCGGAGCTGTACCAACACCACCTGCAACAAATAAAATTTTCTTTTTCTTTAATTCTTCAATATCTTCATGGATCAGATCAGATGGACATCCCAAAGGTCCAACAAAATCTTCAAAAGCATCCCCTTCCTGTAAGCTTACCATACGCTCTGTGGAAGCTCCTACGGTCTGGAATACGATTGTGATTGTTCCCTCTTCTCTGTTGTAATCACAGATGGTAAGTGGAATACGTTCACCCTCCTCATCAATTTTTACAATAACAAACTGTCCCGGTTCGCAATACTGCGCAACACGAGGAGCCTTGACATCCATAAGATAGATCTTGTCTGCCAGTTTTTCTCTTCTAACGATTGGATACATGTTTTTCCTCCTTGTATATACTCACTGCCTTTTTCATCTCTGTAATCGTTTTCCTTAATCACGAATCTCCTATGAAAATATACATTTTTTTAGCATTACTTTATATAATAAAGGAAAAGCCGTTAGATTTCAACGGCTTTTCCCTTGTTTTATTGCTTTTTCATATAATTGAAACATACTAATTATTTATAGCTTCTATTCTTACTACACCACTATTATGCCTCCACTTTGGAAAACAGAATTCTGTCATTATCCAATGCCTTTCCGGCACGGACTGCAAACTGCTCTAACAGATCATCCACTGACATCTTTTCCCGTTCTTCCCCGGAAACATCCAGCACAATATTTCCCGAATCCATCATGAGGGTACGGTTTCCAAGTTCAAGCGCCTGATGCATGTTGTGCGTGACCATAAGGCAGGTGATGTTCTGCTCTGACACTATCTTTTTTGTGAGGTTCAGTACTTTCTCTGCGGTGGCAGGGTCTAAAGCTGCGGTATGCTCATCCAGCAGCAAAATCTTAGGAGTCACCATCGTTGCCATCAAAAGTGTGAGTGCCTGACGCTGTCCACCGGACAAAAGTCCGACCGGCTGCTTCATACGGTCTTCTAACCCCATGTCTAGCAGTGCGAGCTGCTCTCTGAATTTTTTCTTGTCCGCTGCCTTGATCCGGCTGAAATAGGCATTCTTTGAAGTAGTCGTGCGCAGGTAGGCAAGCGCCATATTCTCCTCGATCGTCATATGTGGTGCGGTTCCCTTCAATGGATCCTGAAACAAATGACCAATCACTTTACTGCGGACATGCTCTTTCTGATAGGTAATGTCCTCACCATCCAGCATGATCAGTCCTTTGTCTGCAAAAAAGGCTCCTGTTATCGCATTAAACAGCGTTGATTTTCCGGCTCCGTTGCTTCCTACGATCGTTGCAAAATCCCCCTGCTTTAAGGTGAGATTCAGATTTTTTAATGCACATTTTTCATTGACAGTTCCCGGATTAAAAGTTTTGCTGACATCGCGCATCACAAGCATTGCGTTCTTCTCTGCCATTATCTTTCTCCTCCTTCGCTGTCATTTTTCATAATCTCCTGAACGTATATCTGGTTCTGAGCCTTTGCGGCACGTTTCTGCCGGTAAAAATTCATCTGCTTTTTCAGATATGGGAATGCGATCGCCACGGCTACAATGATTGCAGAAACAAGTTTTAAACACTCTGCCGGTACATTTAATCTCAGGGCAACTGCCACGATAAAACGATACAGGCAGCTTCCTAAAATAACGCCGGTCACACGCTGTAACATACCGCCTTTTCCAATGATAGATTCCCCAATGATCAGGCTGGCGAGTGCGATTGTTACCATTCCGGTTCCAAGATTGATATCACAGGATTTCTGATACTGCGCAAGCAGTCCGCCGGAGAGACCGGTCAGGGCATTGGCAACACAAAGTCCGATCGTGATCATGGCACTTGTATTAATGCTGGAAGCTCTTACCATATCCGGATTATCTCCGGTTGCGCGGATGGAAAGTCCAAGCCTTGTATTTAAAAAGAAAGAGATCAGCACTCCTACAATGATAACGATCAGTGCAGCCACGATCAGTTTATACCACGTTCCACCGATTGCTGTTTTTGCCCAGGTAAAAACGGATTCACAGTTGAATAAGTTCATGTTGGAAGCGAATCCCATTACTGCAATATTAATTGTATACAATCCGGTATTTACGATGATTCCCGCCAAAATGGACTGAATCCCCATTTTTGTCTGTAAGAAAGCGGTCACAAAACCGGAGCAGACACCAGCTGCCATCGCTGCAAATAATCCTAATATCGGATGACCTGCAAGTGTCACCGATGCACAGACGGCACATCCCAATGTAAAACATCCATCGGTCGAAAGATCCGCAATGTTTAAAATACTGAAGGATATAAATAATGCCAGTGCGACCAGTGCATAGATAAAACCAAGTTCTAATGCACTCTGTACAATTGATAATGTAATAATGGAACCCATACCTTAATTAAACTCCTCTGCTGTTACTGTCTCGATCAATTCGGAACACATATCTTTAAAGATAGAATAATCGATTCCGACTTTTTCTGCAATCTCTGTATTTACGGTTACGATACCGCTGTCTAATGTTTCTACCGGTGTTGTGGCCGGATCTGCTCCGTTTGCAAGAATGTCTGCAACCATGTCTGCTGTCTTTGTTCCGAGTGTCTCATAGTTGACGCCGTATCCTAAGAATGCTCCGTTTAAAGCAAAGGAATCTGCACTTGTGTAGTGAGGGATACCTGCGTCTGCAAATTTTTCAAAAATCGCAAGTTCTGCTGTCATAACAGTGTTGTCCTGTGGTGTAAAAATAGCGTCTACTTTTTCTGCTACCAGGGAATCTGCTGCTGCCTGGATCTCACCGGTTGTTGTACCTGTTTTTTCTACATAGGAAATCCCATGTTCATCGCAGTAATCTTTTGCCGCCTGAATAGCACTTGCGGAAGAATCCTGGCTCTTATCATACAGCAATCCGATTTTTGCTGCATCCGGATCCGCTGCCAAAATGAAATCCATGATCTGTGCCACATCAATTGCATCGGATGTTCCTGTAATATTGGCACCCGGAGCATCTGCACTTGCTACAAGTCCTGCTCCGACCGGATCTGATACTGCGGAAAATACAACCGGGATCTGATTATCTTCCGTTGCGTTCTGCATGATCATTGCTGCCGGCGTTGCGATCGGAATGATCACATCGACGCCCTCTGCCACAAGATCTGCTGCGATCTGATTTAAGGTAGAGGAATCTGCCTGACCATTATAGGTGTAATCTGCATAATCAAATGTCACACCAAGTTCTGCTCCTTTTGCATCCAGCTCTGCTTCAATTGCTTTCTCAATCTGGTTTAAGGATGCATCATCTACATACTGTACGATTCCAACTTTGTACACGGTTTTGTCTGCAGTATTCTGTGCAGTATCCTTTGCGGTATCGGCTGCGTCTGCACTGCTCTCTGTTGTGTTCGTGCTGTTTCCTGCATTGGATGTGTCTGTGCTGTTTCCGCATCCACCGATCATTGTTGCTGCCATTGCCATTGTCAATACTGCTGCCATCATTTTTCTCTTCATCATTTTTTCCTCCAAATTTTAAGAATGTTTTTGAAAGAAATCCGTTTTGAAAGTTATAAGAATCATGTATTGCGGTTTTGTTTGCAAGTAAACAAAAACCGTCTCAAGCTGTTGCTTGAGACGGTAATAAAATCTTATTATCGCGGTACCACTCATCTTGACCATCCGGTCCACTCTCTCATGTACTATCATACACGCCTGATTGATAACGGGTTCGGTTCCCGGTGACTCCTACTGCTGATACATGGCTCTGTATGCTTTATGTATGTTGTTCAGGTCACCCTCGAAAGTCCATTCAGTAAAATGATCCATACTGCAATCCCACCACCTGCAGCTCTCTGTAATATCAACAGATTACTTACTACTCTTTCTCAACGGTTTTTCTTTATGGTGTTACTTTAATACATTAACGTATCTTTGTCAACACCTTTTTTATTTTTATGAGAAGTATACGAGTTCATCTTCCGGCTTCTCGGCTGGAGTTATGGAAATTGGATACAATACAGGACCTTTTCCCTTGTACTCTTTTGCGAATTCTACGTGTACTTCTGCTGTGATATTGATCCAGGATTTGTGCGGAATTTCATCCTCCCTATCGTATTTCGTTTTGAAGCCGATGAAGGTAACATCCTCCACACAGCAGGTCATTGCAAAACGTCCCGGAACCATAATTCCTTTTTTCAGTTTGTCCGGATTGTATACAAGTGCTAAGAAAGAAACTTTCTTACCCTCATACTTTTTCGGATTGTCCTGACAATCCATATACCAGATCGCATAATCTGCATCGGAAATTTCAATCTCATCCGCAGTAATGTCAAACGGTAACTCCTCCGGTCTCTCGTCAAGTGTTCCGTCCGCACGCTCATAGACAAGCTGTGCTTTCCGGTTTAATGCCTTGACATTTCTGCGGTATTTTCCTTTGTCTGTACTGTCATCACAGCGATTGAAGATCACGACATCTGCGGAAAAAAGCTGTTCCATGATCATTGTACGCATATTTGCAAGATACATATCGAAAGTCGTTGCATCTACCGTGGCAAGCTGCTGTACGATCATCCAGTACTTTGGAAGTTCCATATCCATGAGTGTTCCCATCTGCCAGGTTCCGTTGTACTCTAAGAATACCTGCTCCGGCTGGTACTCGGTATTTACTTTTTTCAAAAAGTCCTCTGTAAAATCTGCCTCACTGTCTACCATGACAAGTTTTACATTATTTTTTTCAAGTTCTTCATCCGTAAACTCTGCATCGCCGTCTTCACAGCAGATGACAAGGCTTTTTCCCTCTTTTGCAAAACCCTGCTCAAATAAGGTGTCTTTGATGAGGGAGGTCTTTCCACTGTCCATAAAACCGGTAAATAAATATACTGGTATTTCGTTCATATATATTCTCCCTTATTAAATTCCGAATAACTCTTCTAATCTGTGTTCGTCAATGTTGCAGCCGATCACACAAAGTCTTCCTGTATAGTCAGGCTCGCCGTCACGAAGCTCATATTCACCCGGAACCATGTCAAAATAAATCCATGTGCCATTCTCATCTTCTACCATTCCCTTGGCACGGAGGATTGTTCCGTAATCATCTGTCTCGCAGAGAGTCTTTAATACATCCTCGATCTTTTCCTTCGTGAATTTGTGAGGCGTCTCTTTTCCCCAGCTTGTAAACACTTCATCTGCATGATGGTGATGATGATGCTCATGGTCATGGCATCCGCAGGTGCAGTTTTCGTCATGTTCATGATGGTGCTCATGGTCGTGATGGTGTTCATGGTCGTGATCATGCTCATGATCGTGGTCTTCATGATCGTGGTCATGATGGTGATGTTCATGCTCATGCTCCTCTGCCTCTTCTTTGGCATGCTGCTCAGCCATCAGTTTCATCTCAAGAGAATCTGCTCCCTCGATCACTTTTAAGATCTGCTCGCCTTTGATTGCATCCCATGCTGTTGTGATGATTGCAGCCTTTGGATTCAATGTCTGGATCTGTTTTACACAAAGTTCTAACTGCTCAGGTGTTGCATTCTGGCTTCTGCTCAGTACAACAACTGTAGCATATTCAATCTGATTATTAAAAAATTCACCGAATGCTTTCATCTGTTTGCTTGCTTTTAAAGCATTTACGACAGTTACGAGTCCGTTTAATTTAACGTCTTCCTCTTTCTCGATATCGATCACAGACTTCATAACATCGGATAACTTACCGACACCAGATGGCTCGATCAGAATGCGGTCCGGATGATATTTGTCAATCACTTCGTGAAGATTCTTTCCGAAATCACCTACTAATGAGCAGCAGATACAGCCGGAATTCATCTCGGTGATCTGGATTCCTGCATCTTTTAAGAAACCGCCGTCGATTCCGACTTCACCGAACTCATTCTCGATCAGAACGATCTTCTCGCCCTTAAATACCTCATCGATCATTTTTTTAATAAATGTGGTTTTTCCTGCTCCTAAGAAACCGGAAATAATATCAATTTTTGTCATAATAAATCCACTCCTTTTTATGTCTTGATAATATGCAGAATGCAGATTATCATGGTTACATTGTATTATCTTTGTCTGTCCGGATCACACTTTCTGCCCGAACATTCCTATTTTACTCGATTATTTTACAAAATGCAAATTTTGTGCAATTTTTAATAATTATTTTATACCCTGTTTATTTTTATCCATTATATCCGAAAACACTTCTGCATATCCCTGTATGTACCGAGAACCAAAAGGGTATCTTCACTGCTTAATTCCATATCTGGGCCAATCGCCATATTCATCTTTCCGTCTGTTTTGATCGCCAGAATACTGATGCTGTACTTTTTACGGATATCCAGTTCACCGATCGTTTTTCCGATCCAGTCTCCCGGCACCTCCACCTCAAAAATAGCATGTGAATCATCCACTTCGATATAATCATGGATATGATCTGCCGTATAGCGGATCGCTGCCCAGTTGGCGATCTGTTTTTCCGGATAAATGACCTCGTCTGCTCCGTTGCGAAGCAGGAACTTTGCCTGTACATCCCGCTCTGCACGCGATATGACCATTTTAGCGCCAAGTTCTTTCAAAAGAGACGTTGTCTCCAGGGAATTCTGGAAATTGCCTCCGATCGTCACAAAACAAATATCATAATTTTTGATTCCAAGCGACTCCAGAAAATTCTCATTGGTACTGTCACCGATCTGTGCGTCTGTAACATACGGAAGAATTTCATTGACAAGATTTTCATTCGCATCCACAGCCATCACTTCATGTCCAAGCTCATTTAACTGGTATGCAACATGCTTTCCAAATCTTCCGAGTCCGATAAGCAAAATATTTTTCATTATAATTTTCTCCTTTATCCAACAGTTATTTTATCAAGCGGTCTTTTTGCCCCGCTCTGTATTTTTACTGAAATTGCAGCATATATAAGTGTCAGTCCGCCAACTCTTCCAAGATACATCAAAACAACCAATATCAGATGTGATACCAGTCCAAGCTCCGTTGTGATCCCTAATGTAAGTCCTGCCGTGCCCACTGCCGATGCTGTTTCAAAAAGGCAATCCGATAATGCAACGTGTTCTATCTGACTGATTGCAATTCCACCTGTGAAAAACAAAAAGAAATACAAAATAGCGATCGTTGCTGCATTTTTTACCACTGTATTATCAAATCTTCTTCCAAAAACCTCTGTTTCCGGTTCTCTTCCGAATGTTGCAAACGCATTCAGTATCAGCACTGCGATCGTTGTTGTCTTCATACCTCCTGCCGTTGATCCCGGAGATCCACCGATCAGCATCATCAAAATCATGATTGCTTTGGAAGAATCGTTCATTGCACCAAGATCTGCCGTATTAAAGCCTGCCGTCCGAAGAGTTACCGACTGAAAAAAAGAAGCCAGTATTCTTTTTCCCATAGAAAATCCGGCGAAATCACTCAGAAAGAAAAAAATAGCCGGCAGTAAAATCAAAACAGCGGTGGTAACGAGGATAATCTTACTCTGCAGACGGTAACGTTTCAAGTTCCATTTGTTTGTGCAAAAATCATCCCAGGTCAGAAATCCGATGCCACCGATCACGATCAAAAGCATAATCACAAGATTGATCAGCGGATTGGCAATATATCCTGTCAGAGATGGAAATGCCTGTTCCGTCGTTCCAAGTATGTCAAAACCTGCATTGCAAAAAGCCGATACCGAATGGAAAACTGACATCCAGATTCCCTTCCATCCATAGTCTTTGCAAAATACAGGAAGCATGAGAATGGCACCGACCAATTCGATCAGAAATGTTCCCTGTAAAATAAATTTTGTAAGCCGGACAATTCCACCTACCTTCGGTGCTGAAATTGCATCCTGCATCGTGCTCCGCTGCATTAACGAGATCTTTCTCCCCGATACCATTGAAAAAGATGCAACCACAGTGATGACTCCCAATCCACCGGTCTGGATCAGAAGTAAGATCACTGCCTGGCCAAACGCTGACCAGTAGCTTCCTGTATCCACGACCACAAGTCCTGTCACGCAGACAGCTGATGTCGCAGTAAATAAAGTTTTATCAAACGGTGTCACAACTCCGGCAGAAGATGAGATCGGAAGCATTAAAATAATTGCTCCAAGTAATATCACACCTGCAAATCCAAATGCGATCATCTCAAACGATGACATTTTCTTTTTTTTACGTATAAGTTCCGGCATATCAGTTCTCCTCTTTTTCTGCTGCTTTCATTTTATTTGTGGAACTGCATATTGTAAAGCTTTTCGTAAGTTCCCTTCCTGTCTATCAGTTCTTCATGTGTTCCTGATTCTTCGATACCATCCTCAGATAAAACAATGATCTTCTCTGCGTTTTTGATGGTGGAAAGCCTGTGTGCAATTACAAATGTGGTACGGTTCTTTGCAAGCTTCTCCAATGAATCCTGTACTACTTTTTCACTCTCATTGTCAAGTGCGGAGGTTGCCTCATCAAAAATAAGGATTGGTGGATTTTTAAGGAAAACCCTTGCGATGGACAATCGCTGCTTCTGTCCGCCGGAAAGCTTGATCCCGCGCTGTCCGATGTCCGTCTCATAACCGTTTGGAAGTGACATGATAAACTCATGCGCATTGGCGTTTTTCGCTGCCTCGATGACTTCCTCTCTTGTCGCATCCGGTTTTCCGTAACGGATATTGTCAAAAACAGTTCCAACAAAAAGATACACATCCTGCTGCACAATGCCGATGTGGTCGCGCAGACTCTTTAAGGTGAGATCACGGACATCTTTTCCATCGATTTTTACTGCGCCGCCCGTCACGTCATAGAAACGTGGAATGAGGGAACAGAGCGTACTTTTTCCTGCGCCGGAGGAACCGACTAATGCCATGTAAGCCCCCGCCGGAACATTTAAACTGATATGGTTCAACACTTTTTCCGTGTTTTCCTCATACTGGAATGAAACATTTTCAAAAGTAATATCTCCCTTTACATCCTTAAGTTCCACTGCATCTTTTTTGTCCTCGATATCCGGCTGAATGGCGAGAATCTCCTGAAAACGCTCAAATCCGGTATAACCGTTCTGGAACTGCTCCGTGAAATCAATGAGGGTGCGGACAGGATCCGTAAACACACTGATATAGAGCATAAATGTGACAAGGTCGCTGACATCCACACTGCCTTTTGCGATCAGCACCGTACCTGTCAGGATCACGCTGACCTGAATGAGTGTCGTAAACGCTCCAAGCCCTGCCTGATAACTTCCCATGTAAAAATAGCTGTTTTTCTTGGCTGCAAGGAAACCGTCATTGCCTTGTTTAAACTTGCGGTTTTCAATCGCTTCGTTGGCAAAAGATTTTACCACCCGGATACCGGATAAGTTGTCCTCAATCTGCGCATTGATATCCGCAATTTTTACACGGTTCTGTTTGAATGCGAGACGCATTTTTTTATTCAGGACAAATGCATAGATCAGCATGAACGGCAATATTGCAAAGGCTGCAACTGCGAGCATTGGGCTGATGTTCACAAGAATGATCAGTGCTCCGGCGATTTTGATCACAGACAGAATGATGTTCTCAGGTCCATGATGCATCAGTTCGCTGATATCAAAAAGATCGGTTGTGATACGGCTCATCAGCTGTCCGACTTTCTGGTCATCATAAAACGAAAATGATAACTTCTGATAATGTGCGAAAATCTCTGCACGCATGTCATACTCGATTTTCGCTCCCATCACATGTCCGTAATTACAAATGTAGAATTTACTGTAACAGTCAACCGCCACCAGCGCAAACAGTCCAATGGCAATGTATACTGCCTGATGCAAAATCTCTGCCGGCTCACGGTACACAAGATTGTAGGTCACATACCGCACGACCAGCGGAATGATCAGGGCAACCGCCGCAGAGAGCGTTGCAAAAAACATATCTGTCCAGAACACACGCATGTAAGGTTTATAATAGGTGAGCATTTTTTTCATGGTTCCACTTTTTTTCATAAATTCCGGTTCTCCTCTGCATAAGATAAGACTGATACATTCTTTTATGCATCAGTCTCATTCAAATTCATATGATATTATTTTAGACGTAAAGCTGAAATTGTCAAGCTTTTCCCAATGTGCCAGATATGCTGCTTATTTTAATTCTTCTGTCTTCAACTTTAACTGTATTATTTATTTTTTTCTTTCAGTTTTAAGATATATTCTTCTTCTGCTTGTTCTAGTCGTTTCTGAATAGCTTCCTCTGATGGCAGCTGCGATTTTATTTCTTGTAAGCGAATATTATCGTAAGTTGCAACTCCCATAGGAGTCTCTATTCCCTGAAAAGCCCACTGAACCTCTGTCTGATCCTTATCTTTACATATCAGCAGACCAATTGTGGGATTATCGGATTCCGATTTCATTAACTCATTAACCGCATTTACATAGAAATTAAGTTTTCCTGCAAACTCTGGTTCAAATGATACAGCTTTTAATTCAACAACTACATAGCAACGAAGTTTAATATGATAAAAAAGCATATCTATTTTTCTTGTTTTACCGGCTATGATAATCTCTTTCTGTCTTCCTATAAAAGCAAATCCTGATCCAAGTTCTAACAAGAAGCGTGTAATATTCTGCTCTAACGCTTCTTCCAACGCTTCCTCATCATATCCTGCCGGAAGTGATACAAAGCCGAAATCATAAATATCTTTTACGATTTCCTGTGCGAGTTTTCCTTGTATGGCTGGAAGTTTTTCCGCAAAATTAGTAAGTGCATTACCTGATGATTGATATAAATTAGCTTTGATACAGTCAACAAGTGTACTTCTACTCCAACTTTCTTCTATTGTTTTTCTTACATAGAATAAAGCTTCTTCTATTGTTTTACATTTTGTTACTATTTCCACATGATGTCTCCATGGTACAAATCCGAAGATTGCAGGAAATTCTATTTCTGCACCAGCTTGGTGCAGTTTTTGATATTCACCGATTTCTGCACCAACCTGTTGCAGTTTTAAACTATTCAAATCAAGATTATTCTCAATAGTATGAGCAAGTTCTGAAAACGTATCACTTGAAGAATAGAACAAATACCATTTTTTCATATTCCAAAGATTTCTTGCTGAAAAGCCTGCTGCATCAGGAAATTCGTTTTGTAAATCGAGACTTAATTGCTCTACAATTCCTTTTCCCCATTTCTTCTTGATTTTTCATTCAAAATTTTAATCAATAGTGTGCGGAACATTACCGCACACCAATCTCCTCTATACGCCGGATATGCTGCTTATTTTCTCTTTTCAAACCCATACACCCATTTTCCACGCAAAAATAAAGCAAGGAAAATGACCGAACTAATACTCCAGGTCAATGGATACGCCCAGAAGATCACGCGGATGTCCGGGATAAAATGAACCGTAACCGTGATATAGCTTACACGGAACAGACACCATACACACAGCATAACGATCATCGGAACCGATGCATTTCCCGAACCACGAAGCACCGCAGCGATGCAGTGGGAAAAAGCCAGCAGAAAATAGAACAACGCAATGGTTCTCGACTGCATAACTCCATAATGTACTACATCCGGTTCACTGTTAAAGGCTGCAATAAGCACCGGTGCGGCTGTATAAATCACAACTCCGATCAATTCTGCAATGATAATCGAACAGAGAACGCCAAATCTCGCTCCTTTTTTTGCACGGTCATACTGCTTTGCACCAAGATTCTGGCTGACAAAAGTGGTCAGCGCCATCGTAAAACAGGTCACCGGCAGAAACGCAAATCCTTCGATTTTGGAATAAGATCCACATCCTGCCATCGCCATTTTCCCAAATGCATTGATATTTGTCTGCACAAAAACATTCGCAATGGCGATCACAGAATTCTGAAAACCGGACGGCACACCGTTTTGTATGATCTGCCACAGCATCTGGCTGTCAAAACGGATTTTATTTAACTGAAGCCTATATTCTTCTTTTGCTCTCAGAAGATGGATCATACATAAGAATGCACTTATAAATTGGGAAATCGCTGTTGCCAAAGCTGCTGCACCGACTCCCATCCCCAATCCTGAAATAAAGAAAATATCCAGCACCACATTGATACAGGAAGAAATGATCAGATAAATCAGCGGATGTCTGCTGTCTCCAACCGACTGCAAAATCCCTACAAAAATATTGTACATGATCACTCCGATAGAGCCTGCAAAATAAGTGCGGAAATAGGTGATAGATTCCGGAAGCACTTCTGCGGGTGTTCCCATCAGCACCAGAATCTTCGGTGCTAAAAGCATGCCGATCACTGTCAATGCAATTCCTGCTGCAATTCCAAACGCAACCGTTGTATGGATTGATTTCTCCAGATTTGCCCTGTCTTTCGCTCCATAATATCTGGCAATTACAACACCTGCACCCATTGCGATGCCATTGATAAATCCAACCATCAGAAAAATCAGATTCCCGGATGAGCTGACTGCCGCCAACGCATTGCTGCCGAGATAATTTCCTACGATCAGTGAATCTGCCGTGTTATACAATTGCTGAAACAAATTTCCAAGAAACAGCGGAATCGCAAATAAAATAATTTTTCTGGAAATGCTTCCCTCTGTCATTCTTGTTTTATCTTCTGTTCTCATCATTACTTCCTCGTATCTTTTTCTGCTCTACGCTCTGACTCTAATAATAGGTACTATCTATAGTATAGTTTTTTTCGTGTAAAATCAACAAGTTTTGAGGATTATAAGAGATTTGGATTGAACAAAATCTTGAGTTACATAACTAATGCTGCTCCATATAATCAATAAATTCCGTTGTCTTAGACCAGTACTTAATCCCCCAATTTTCAAAATTCCATTCATCCATGTAATTGTTACATTCATAGTCAATATAAAAGATCTTTTCATCTTGTACAATGAAATTAGTCGGAAAATAATCGATATTCAAGCCAGCTTCATATACTACCTTTGCCATTTCTCTCATTTGCACCAAATACAAATCTTTCATTGCATCATTTTTCACTAAATCATATATAGTTGGTCCATCAATATACTCTTTTAATATTCTTTCATTTGCTACATCAATGTCTAACATTCTTGGAATTCTGATTCCTGTCTCCTTTCTGCCCCTGTCGCTGTAAATGTTTTTTACAAATAAAAAAGACAACCAAGATTTTGTTTCTTAATTGTCTGTTTCTATGCTATTAAATTTCTCCCTTTTCGGAAAAGTGTTTCTGATATTACTTAGCCCAAACTATCCTGTTATTTATGCATTTTAAGAAGTTAATGCAATTTGAGCTATTGATTTGCTTGGATATGATAAAGATTAGTTTTGCTGACTGGATTGAAATTGAGTTTAGGTTTAAAACATAATAAAAGCTATCCAATCTTTTTGACCGGGTAGCCTTTGTCAAATTTATTCTGCTGGAACTTCTGAGGCTGTGAGTGATATATACTCTGAAAAAATGGCATTTACCACAGCTTTCCTTTCGTCATCCAGTGATAAATAGTTCTGATTTACATTATCGTTGAATGTACCACAATCGGAATGATATTTGTATGTTTCTTCGTTGATTGTAATTTCAATGTTGCTTAAACAATCAGTTGTACCTTCTGTATTCCATGCATCACCACATAATATATTAGATATAGTTCTGATATCCTCATTTTCAGTGATGTTCGCATTTTCTCCTGTGAAAACATTATGAATACTTACTACTGCAACTGGGTCTATCATAAGTTCACTACTGGTCAGGACTTTTTCTGTTGCAAAAACCCACCATTTTTCATTCATATTAATCTCGATTATGCCTTCTTGTGAACCATATTGATATCCATAGCCTGTACCAAAGTTAGATTGATTGTCTTTTGTTGGCTTTTCACTTCCGTCTACTTCTGACGTAATCTCTCCATCCATAACACCACAACGGGCTTCTACTGTACTTTCATGACCTGTGTCAATATATAACTCGCCATTTACCATGACCATAGGAATTAAATCCCATTGTTCTGCTTCTTTGACAACTTTGATACCGTAAACCTCTGTTATCTGTGCTGGATAACTTTCTGCAATTTCTCCGTTATATGCTATTTCAATAATGTCACCAACATTTGGTTGTAGAGCAGTACCTATGTTTTTCATTGGTACTGTAATCAGATCTGCATTGTTTAATTCTTGACTACCCTCTACTGGTTCTACTAAAAAATAATTATCACGAATTTCAAGAATGGTTGCTTCAAAAATAGTGTTATTTTCTTCACCTATTCCACTTGGTCTGAGCCATTGACCTGTTTCTTCATCTTTCACTAAAATCAACTCGTAACCTCCCTCCGGTCTGTTAAAATAAATTTCTGTATCATCCGAAGTAAGCTCTAATTGGAAGCTATGCTCTGCTCCAATCGGACTGTTTATTCCACCAAATGTCGAAAAAAATGTAAGATAATGTGGTTTTACTCCACTTCCATTGTCTTTAAATCCTCTGATATATCCTGTAGATGTTGGAATTCCTACATCAAGCGTGATCTCCGTTCCATCCTCTGATACAGAGTAATCAACTAATACGACATCCATTCTTTTTTGAAAACCTGTGCCAATAAAGAATAGAGCTACTAATACAGCTAAAATTACAATTACTGCAATTATTCTTTTTTTCATAATCAAACACCTCCATTGATTTGGTGAAATTTCAAACAAATTCGTTTTTAAATTAACCTTATTGTAGATTTATACATCAAAAATGCATAATTATACATGTTTTTCATTCAGACACACAATTTCGAAAAGGGAGTTAAATTTTTATTGAACCGATAGCCGACTCCCCAAACAGTCTGTATATAGGTTGGCTTGCTTGGGTTATCCTCTATCTTCTCCCGAATATTACGGATATGGCTCATGACGATGTTGTAATCACCGGAATATGATTCCTTCCACACAATGTCATAAATCCGTTCCCTGCTGAACACTATTCCCGGATGCTTTGCAAGAAGCTTGAAAATCTCAAACTCCGTATACGTAAGCTCAATCTCCTGATTTTCCCGAATAATCACCCGTTGAACCTCATCTATCATAAGACCTTTGAAATTCAACAGATGCTAATTCAAACCTGACATCTGAATGATTTCCTCTCTGGTATTTATCAACGATAATATGCGGTTCATCATATCATCCTCATTATCTTCAAATGTCAGAACTAACATTTTCCCATACAATCTCTTCCAATCTGATAACAAAATTCTACTTAAAAAGCTCATTGAAATTTTCCTGTTAATTGTCTTATGCTTTCATATCGAAATTACTTTGCACCACAACATTTTCATTTGTGATTTCCACATTTGTTCCAGTGTTCAGTGCTTTTCTTGCATCATGGTATGCCTCATAATATGCTAATTTTAACGCTGAATGTACTCCCGTTTCTGCTTTTGTCTCTTTCTCATGCCACCCTACTCCTTGAGTATATGTAAGAACTTCTTCCCCTTCCTCATTATATATATGGAGCGCAGAACCAGTTCCCTCTCCTTGATATTCAGCCTCATATGGTATCCCAAATAAAATACACAGCCATCTTTTGTCTGCTTCTTGTATTTCTTTCATATCACCCATATTTCCAGAACTCATTGATTGGTTGAACTTACCTATCAGTGCTGCCCGATTTGGTGCCACTTTAGCGACCTCTGCTTTCCGCAAGTTCATAAACTCATTTCCCATATATATGTTGTTTTTCGCATTTTTCTTAGCCAATTCAACAATTTTTTCTTTTAATGAATCTGTTAATTGCCACTTGTTCTTTTCAGAAGTTTTAGCACTACTGCTAAAACTTCCAGATACGCTTACCGTATTGATAGCATTTGATATATTCATCTCTATTACCTCACTTGAAAATTTGTTTTCAATATAAACATTTGGCACATATCATCAATGCCCCTTGCAGAAAATGGCATAAAAAAGATTAGACAACAGACACTATCTGTTATCTGGTCTTTTTACGTTTGAACTCGACAACAAACAGATTATCCTACTCATATCTTGCTTAATGCTCTTCTAAAATCTGCTGATTATAAGCCCTCAGCGCCAATGCCTTTTTATTAAGTTCGATATTTTGCTCTTTATGCTTAAAATTCTCTTCTTTGCGAAACTCCAGTATGTCCTTACGAGCCTGTATTTGTTCCTCAATATATTCCTCTAAAAGCTGCTTTTACCTATGAAATTTTAACACTAATCAATAACTGCGATAAGTTATCTGCATCAGAATGAAACATTGCGTATTTCTCCTTAAACGAGAAGATTGCATCATACATCTTCTCGCTTAAGTTTTCAGGAATTTCATCCGTTCCTCTTGATTTATGTTCTTCAAGATAGGTTGCTGCTAAAGCTGATCTTGAAGTTATCTTTGAGATTTTTTCCATTTCCTCACCAATAATCTCACGAGCGTGTTGATTTGAATAATTGCCTCTTGTTATCTGCATATTATTTCCACGGTTCTTCTGTCAGTCAGAACCGTACCTGCTCTCTCCATCCGAAGCCCAAGCAGTAACCTTTAATTGATTTATTGGAGTAAGATAACACTTTTGGAGTTATCTTACTCCTTTTGTTTTGCCATTACGATAATCACAACCGCAACACTCCACAAAATATT